>Ga0255771_1000280_pt1 | contig 58899 bp, 31 predicted proteins | sample 011ome_19_FD_179969 | JGI IMG/M metagenome (GOLD analysis project Ga0255771, IMG submission 179969) | Coastal salt marsh microbial communities from the Groves Creek Marsh, Skidaway Island, Georgia - 011510BT metaG (version 2) | ecosystem: Environmental > Aquatic > Marine > Intertidal zone > Salt...
TCGATGGTGACATGTATATCACGCGAGGAAGTGAGGAATATTAATATTCTCTTCAGAGTTTTTCCCGGAACAAAAGAAGGATGTCCTCTCGTGAAGAATACTCGACGGAAGAGGAACACGAGAGACTGCGAAACGCTCTCGCATTGCTCGAGAGTAAACCTTTGCATTTGTGGCGTTTGTTCAGGGAGGCGTCGCTGAATGGCGGCGCGTGTCGCGATATCGTGGAGAAGCACGTGATGTGTAAACTCAACGGGACGGATCTCAAATTCTTGTACGACGTGAATAGTGAAACGAGAAAGTTGATTAAGAGATCATCTCGCAAGGAGGATTTGAAAGAGAGGTTTAAAGTGAGAGAGATGTCGTCGATATCGACTTTGGAAGTAGCGTGGAAGCATTTTCCGTGGGGCACGTATAATAGCGTTGGAGTAGAGCTGGACAAAACACATTTCTGCTGGGAAGTTGCTTGGACGAATAAACTCGAGTTGCTCAAGTGGGCGCGAGAGGAGAAAAAGTGTGAGTGGGATAAATATACGATTAATACGGCCGCATATCAAGGTAATCTGGAAATGGTAAAGTATTGCATTGCGAATGAGTGTCCTATCAGTACGTTGGCGTGTGCACATGCTGCCTTAGAAGGTCATCTCGAGATACTCAAATACTTACGCGAAGAAGTCAAAGCGCCTTGGGATTGGAGAACTGCCGCTGGGGCGGCTGAAAGTGGTCATCTTCACATACTCGAATATCTTGTTGAGCGTAAGTATGATGAATTTGACGAAGAAGCGTGTGAGTCCGCGGCCATGAACGGCCACTTGGACTGTTTGAAGTACTTGCACGAAACCGCCAAAGCGCCTTGGGACTATCGGGCCGTTCGATTTGCGCACGAGAACAAACATCCCGAATGTTTACAATACCTCCTCGACAACAACTGTCCTCTCCCAATCGATTGGCGATACGACGACGGAACGTTATACGACGAGTTCTACCAATCGGTCGGATTAGGAGAGCAATAGATAGTTCATTTAGAAATAGTAATTAAATACCCACGTCGAGCGTAATCTTCACATTTTTTCCTCTCGGGCGTCAAAAGACACATCACACTTTGAGAGAATATTATTCTTCCATGAGCTCAACTGGTACGCCCGGCGTCGGCACGGTCATGCTCGCCATCCCGAGTAAAAAGGTGCGACACTAAACACCGCTTTGTCGTCTTCTTTCCTCCTGATTTCTTCCTCGACGACGACTCTTCGTTCGTTCGTTTGTTTGCGCGCGCGCGGGGAAACGAATCGGAAAGGCACCCTCGATTACTGACACTCACGCACGTCTCTTTCTCCCTCTGTTCTTCACTCGTTCTCTCGCACGCGCGGCAATGCGCAACATTTAGGGTGAGTTTGTGGACATAACGACCCCGCTGGAAAAATACATCGCGGAAACCTTCGGCGCGGAAGAGTTGACGCACGCGGAAAGTTCCATCTCGAAATTCGCCCAAATTCGAGACGCCTCCGTGGCATCGACGAACGCGGCGAACGTGACGGAGGAGACAATTTCAGAACGGCACGCGGAACACATGGAGAATTACTGCAGGTATTACGCCGCGGTGACGGTTTTTGGGAGTCGGTTTCAAGTGAGAGATGATTTTGGATTGAATTGTGGAAAGAGTAGTAATACGAGTACAGCGGCGAATACATCGAGCGAGGAGAACGACGGAGAGTACGAGGACGAAGGGACGAGGACGGGGTTGCATTTACCGTTCGAGTGGAAGGACGCGTTCGCACCTGCGGGTGGCGAGAGGAAAATTGCCGCGAGTTCATCCATCGCGAAGGAGAAATTAGCCATGCTGTATAATTTAGGCGCGTGCGAATCCGCGTTGGCGGCGAAAAGCGATCGATCGACGTTGGACGGGTTGAAAGTCGCTTCCGCGGCGTTTCAAAGAGCGGCGGGGTATTTTCAGTTTTTAGGTCAGTGCGATGATGGGAAGAAAGTGAACGAAACCATGAGTGCGGGGAGTGGCGAACCGACAGCAGCGACGGCGACGGCGACGACTGGGATTGATCGCATTGAAGCCGATTTGAGCGGCAAGATGGCGGCGATTTTAGTCGCTTTGTGTTTAGCGCAAGCGCAAGAGAGCGTTTTTGAGGCGGCGAAATTGAGCGATAAATCGAACGGCGTGTTAGCGAAGTTAGCCATCGCGTGCGCGGATTTGTACGAAGAAGTGCACGAGAAACTGTCGTCGTCGTTGCGAGGCAATCCGAAAGCACCGGTGACGCAAGAGCGGTACGTGCCTAAAATGTGGGCGACGACGACGTTTATTAAAGCGGCTATATTCAACGCCGAAGCGACTGCGAGAGTTTGTGAAACGCTCGTGAACGACGAGGAAACAATCGGGTCGGCGATTACTTTGTTGACGCGATCGAAGGAGCGCTTGGAATCGGCGTTGAGACGAGCGGAGATTCCCACCGCGCCGAAACCCCCAAAGCTGGTCGTGGAAGCCGCCGAAAATATTTTGAGAGATTCGATTAAGTTTGAACTCGGAAAAGCGGTGAGAGATAACGAGTGCGTGTATATGGCCAAAGTTCCATCATACGAAGCGTTGCAGCGCTTACACGACGACGCGAGCGAGAAAGTGACCAACCCGTTGCACTCAAAGTTCGGGGCGAAGATGGTCAAGCCGACATCGGGTGCAGACATCGAAGTTTTCCTCGATCCTTCGAATAAAGACGACGTGAGCGCGTTGTTTGCGCGCATTGTACCGGAAGATTGCGCGAGCTCGGCTTCTTTATACGCGGATAAAGTCGACCGACTTGTTCGCGAACAACTCGAACAACTCGCGTTTGCCTCGGACGAAGCGAGAGTCGCGCTGCGCGAAATGGAACTTCCCGAAACGTACAACGCGTTAAATCGACCGATCCAACTTTCCGAGGAATTAGATGCGGAGGTGAAATTCTTTCGCGATCAGGATGGTGGTATCGACGCCATGCGCGAAACGTTGTCGTTTTCCCGAGACGTTTCGAAACATTGCGAAACGGAACTGGAGGAAATCACGTCTCTTCTAGATATCGAAATGAAAGCGGACGGTGCCGCTCGAAACGCGTACGGTTCGCACAAATATCGCGCGTTACCATCAGATGCGGAAACCACTCGATGGCGACGCGATTTAGAAACTTTTGTGAACAACTCCAAACTCGCCGCCGAATCGGACGAGAAGTTACGATCCGAATTCGCTCGGTGCGAACCGATTTTGCAAATGACCACTTCAGAAAGCATCGCACAAAACGCCCCAAAATTAGAACCGCCGATGCTTCTTGTTGAAGATGCGGAAAGTTTAGCTAAAGAGGTCAGATTAGGATTAGAAAGAATTGAACGAATAGGTCGCGAACGAGAGGAAATTGAAGACGCTATGAAAGCGGTGAAAGCGAGCGATGATATTTTACCGACGCTGGTTGGTAAAATGAAATCGTCCGTCGATTCAGAGACCGCGCAAGGTAAGATATTCAGCGATGAACTTGGAAAGTACGACGAATTAATTGCCGCGGCGCAGAATAACACGTTCGCGCAAGCCGATGCGTTGGCGGAACTGAGGAAGAGTTACATCAAATTCAGCGACATGTACAACGTCTCCTCTCTTCGCGAGAAGGAAATCAAGAGAGACAACACGTTGCGTGAAGCGTTGCGGATTGCAGCAGAATTGTCCCGAGGGATACAGCAAGGCGTTCGCTTTTACGGTGGATTTTCGGATGCCATTGAAAGTCTGAAGAACGAAGTCAAAGTGTGGTGCGAAAATCGCGAAAACGAACGGAAACGTATCGTCGAACGGTTACGAAGAGAAGAAGAAGAGGAGGCGGAACGAGCGAGGATGGCGGAAGAAGTTAGAATAAAGACCGAGCAGATGCGCGTACAGAACGAACGGAGCGTGGCGCATGCAACAGTAACGACCAGTTACTACCCTGGTTCGGAGTATCCGCCACATCATCAACTACAACAGCAACCGCCGCCGCCCTCGAGCTATTACCCGCCGCCGCCTCAACAACAACAACAACACTATCCGCCAACGCAATCATCCTATTATCCTCCGCAACAACAACAACATCATCAACAACAACAACACTATCCGCGTCATCCACCTCCGCCCGCGGACGATGGGTATTATAACCCAGGTGGAGATGAGGGAGGAAATTTCTCCGCGTACGATTTACCTTCCGCCCCTCGAGGAAGATGAGGAGCTTTTTGCAAAAAAAATTAGGTGTTTGGAATTTAGATCAAATGTGTTCAAATGAAAATTACAACAATGTATATCAAACAACAATCGTCGCATCTCTCGATGCGCGCAGTATATTCTATATAAGTTTCTATGTTACTTTTTAAACCTTAACTCAAATCGAAGCTGCCGACGCCTTCGGAGATTGCCAGTTTCAATTTCAATTCCAGCGCTTCTTTGCTCGAGTACGGCGGGAGCTTCAAATAGTTCGCGCACGTCATCGCGCTCGGCAAATCGGCATCGGCCAACTCCGTGCCTTCACTAATCATTTCCGCGGCGTTCATTCCACCACCAACTTCGCTTAAAACGGTCGGTTGTTTGCAAACGACTTTTAATTTTGGGTTCAACGAGGCTAAACCGCCTATCGGTAAGCGAGGGGACCCGGTCGTGAATTTCAAAAACGATCGGCGTTCGGCGTCTGACATGTTGGTTAAAATCTCGCGCAAATTTACCACCGGTTTGGAATTGACTTGGTAGCCATGATCGCATAAGATGTGCTCGCGTAAGTCGCGCTCGCTCCACTTTGTTTGCTCGTCCACGCCACACGTGAGTGCGTCGATTTCAGATAAGGAAAACATGGCAAGTTGCGACGGGTTGGAAACGATGTCGGCAAAACCCTCGCGGCAAGCCTGGAAGAGCGGTTCTACGCCGGCGCCTAAGACATCGTCAACGACCGCTGCGATGTAGCGCGAAGCGTTTTCTGCCGTGACAACTTCGTCTGCAACGGAAGCGCCTTCTATATTCGCACCATCCGGCAACGCGAATTCCAGACACAAATCTTCAATCTTCGCGCCGTCGAGTCTCCCGGACCCGTCTCGAACCGCCGTTTCGAGTTTTTTCAAAGTCGAAAACAGCTCCGGTTCGAGCAATTCGAGGTCGTCTAAACAAAGAGGTAACCCGTACAGCTTCTTGAAAAAGTTCGGGTTAAACTTCACGTCCAATAATCGACCGTCTTGTAAGACTTTGCCGATGGCGCGTCCGACGCATCTGAAAATCTCAATCGCTTTCGAGGCGTTCGGTACCGCACGGAACGGCTTCGGGAACAACCCATGTGGCGCGTTTACGAGGCTTTCAGCGTTGTCTGTCTTCGTCGTCGTTGTCGCGCTATGTTCACTTCGAAATATCCCATGTGAAGCTCTTTGTAAATCTTTTGAAACCAACGCGTAAAATTCATTCGTGGGACCAATGCCAGTCCCAACCTCGTCGTAAAACTCAACCTCTAACACGTGTTTGCGCGTTTGCGGCGAAGAGAATACTTTTATGGCAGAAGACAACGCGTGCTCTCTTCGAATGCGCACCTTTTGCCGTTGTAAACGGCCTACGCGAGCACCTCCTCGCGGATCGCCGCCAGCATTTGCAGCCCCGGCGTTGGCCGCATTGCCGTTGGCCCCGTTGCTCGCCTTACCGTCACCGTGGAGCTGATGCAACGCACGCGCGACGGAGAAAGAGGCGCAATGAAACAGCAAAACGCGCTCGTCGAGTGTGAACAGCCACGGGCACGTCTTTGCAAGCGCAGAGGTCCATTCTGGAACTCTTCGAGCGCACACAGAAAGCGTATCGCGAAGCTGCGCGCGAAGCTTTCCGGAGAGTTTCGGCGCCAAGAACAAGTTTTCGGCGTGCATTTTCGCTGAGGAAAGGTTGGCGATGCGCATTCTGTCCGCGCTGAGCAGCATTTTATCCTCGTCGTCGTCGCCATTTACCAGCATGTTATCAGACGTTTTTTTAGTATGAACAGCAGCAGACTTTATTTTCTCTGGTCCCGCGGTGCGCAAAATCTTCTTCGCGTCTTCCGTAACGAGATGGCACAAGGTCAACGTCGCCAACGCGTCGCGAACAAAGTCGTCCTCCAAACCTTTCACAACATTTGGATGCCCGAATTGCGCGTTGAAAACCGTCGATGCTACCGGGCCTAAAATTGCTTTGACATCGCTTTTCACCGATGGATTCGCGAAGAGGTTTTCCTCCACCACGGTTTCGACGAGCGTCGCCGGTTTCGACGAGTCGTTCGAATCTTCGCCGCCTTCGCTGATAATACCTTTAAATTTCGGGTCGGTAGTGTCCACAATGTCGTAGTATAACACGCACGGTTGTTCCCACAACCGTCCACTCATTGGTTTCACGGAGTCACCGATAGAGACTTGCGTGACTGCGGCTAAGACGTTCTTGGTATCCTGAATGTACGCGTCGCCGTCGTTGACCGAGAAGGCGAGTCGAGGGCGCGCGATGTCGCTCCCCGCGGCGACGGAGGCGAAGCTTCTTCCAGCAGCAGCACCAGGAGCAGACGATGCTTGCGGCGTCGGTACGCGCGCAGTAGCAGCAGTAGCACTTTGCTCTTGTTGCGATGGCGGTGGCGGCGACGGTGACGATGCGGGAGGCGCCGCGATCTCTTCCGCGGATGCCGGCGGATGCGCCGTGTCCTCGCCTTCTGGACCCAACAAATTCTCTTCGTCGTCCTCGTCGTCCATGTAGTCTTCTTCGTGATCCATGTCGTCCATGTCGTCGTCCTCTTCGTCGTGGAAGTCCTCCTCGTCCATATCGTCGTAATCTTCTTCTTCGTCGAAGTCTTCTTCGTCGTGATCCATCTCGCGATCTGGCGCGCTCGCGGATCGGTTTGCGTCGGCGTTCGGCGCAGAGGCGGAAGCATTTGAAGCATTTGGCGGTTGTTGCGCCGGCACTGGTTTCTTCTTCACTCGGGAGTACAAGAATGCTTCGACTGCGCTTAACTGCGCTAACGGTTCAATCATAACCACGCTGTTGCCGTAATCTTCAACTTTGGTCGCGTCGCACTTCGAGGCGCGCTTTAAGCGAACCTTGAGCGGTCTCGCGAGCAAATTCAACCCAGGGTCACCCGCGTTCGCTGAAGGCGCGAGCGAGGACGGTGCACCGCTCGAGGCGCGAAATCGCGCGTAGGACGAATCCGAATTTGCCGTCGCGTGTTCTGAAACAGAGATCGGCATGCGTTCTCGCGTTTGTAAGGTCTCCACGAGAAGACGGACGAGCGTTTCAAACGAGCCCGTCGGCGCGTCGCCGGCGGCGCGCGTGAAAATGGCGAGACGCTCCGTCGCTTCTTCACAATCGATGCTCCTTGATTTAGGAGAAGAAGTTTTAGGAGAAGAAGGCACATCTGAGGCACAGAGGAACTTGCGCAAAGTCGACGCCGCGCCGCATTCGGAGAGTTCGAACGCCGAGATTTCGCTCGTCGCCAGCGCTTCGAATATTTTGGCAAACGCCGACGAAAATTCTTTGGCGTCTCGCGGATTCTTGGCCGATTTGCCGCCTTCGCTCGAATCCGAGAGTGGCGCCGTTTTCAGTTTCGCGCACGCCTTGCGAAGTCGATCGAGACCTTCCGAAGCGATCAAGTGCGCTTTTCCCGGCCCAAAGTATTGATTACGAACTTCCGAGCAGATTCGCAAACCTTCTTCTTTTGGATTCGTGGACATTTGAAACTGCGGCTCTCTCGGCGTCGTTGGATGCAAAAGCGTTTTTTCTTCGGATCCAGCGCTCTTTTCGGCGGCTTCTGCGATTAAAAAGTTGTACTCTTTCGCGCGAACCTCCAAAGCGTGCGCTCCGCCTTCTTTTGCAAACCTCTTGATGAATTCGGCTTCTTCTTCTTGAGTATCTTCGTTAGATTTCTCCAACGTCATCGCGCACAACTTTGCAGCTTCCTTCAATAACTCGCCTTGCGGATCGATCAAAGCGCGAGCGACGACGGCGGCGATGGGAGCTTCATCTCTCGCAACGTTCTCAAACGTCTCGATGTCAACCAGTTGCGTCCACGATGTTAACGTCGACAGCGCTTTGCGTTTAATGGTCACATTCGACGGCGACTCCGCGACGTGGCAAAGCGTCGGCGCGAGATATTCGCCGAAAATTGCAACGAGCGAGGCGTTTTCTGGTTTCGCAAAGAGCTTTTGCAAATCCGCCGCGCCGACGACCAGAGAGACGGAGGTTTTCTTGATCTCGTCGTTCCTCTTCACTTGGGATGGTATTAACAACCCAATCAAATGCATGGCGTCGTGCAAATCATCCATCGATTGTACCGGGCTGTATTCGGAAACGCCGACGTTCGCTCGAACGATTTTGCATCTCTCTAAATGTTCGGCCAAAATCTGCGCGACGCCGTTATTCAACAAGAAAATGGACATCTCCGGACGCGCTTCTAAAATTGTCGCGAGAATCTTCACGCACCCTCTGTAAAGCAGGCGGCTGTGTGTTACATTACTCGTGCTGCCAGCAGTGCCAGCCGCTTCGCGCACGATTTCTAAGCACCGTTCGCAGAGCGCGTCTGATAAAATGAGAGAGACGGTTTCGTTCGCCGCCGCCGGGTCCATCTCCGAGGAGGAGGATTTTTCCTTCTTCTTCTTTTGTCTATCGTTGCTAGTCGCGGCGTCGTCCGTTGTTCTTGTCGTCGTCGTCGTCGTCGCCGCCGCCGTTCCGCCTCGTTCTTCTTCTTTCTTAGTAGCAGAAGGTTGTCGATCCAGTAACAACTGTTGTTGTTCTTTTTGTTCTTTTTCCTTTTGAAGCAAAAACGAAACTCTTCGATCGGCTAATTTCTTAGCTTTCACCGACAAAGAGACCAAGCAGTTGCACGCTAAAGTGGCAACTTTTTGATCGTCTCGAACGAGCAAAGAGAGGAGCGTTGGAATAGCGTCGACGGCACCGGGCGATAAGGACTTCGTTGGAAATTCCGAGCACACGTTCGAAGCCATTTGCATCGATACGCCTTGCATGCCGACGCCGAAGAAATCCAAGTGCGCCAAAGCCGCCGTCAACGCACCTGCTTCGGCGGCTTTTGAGCCGTAATATCCTCGAGTAAGTTTTTCAAGCGCGGAGAGCGATTGTTCTGCGACGTCTATGTATTCTATGGCGAAGAGCTTTTGACACAACGTGGGCAGAGCGCCTGCGCGCACAAACGCGCCCCGCGTGTTTGGCAAAATGTCCGCCATGGACGTCATCGCGCGCACCGCCAAGAGCATCAACTCTGGGTTGTGCTCCAAGTTGCAGCAATTCAACAACGCCTTCGCGAACGGCTCCGGCGATAGACTCGTTGCTAAGAGTTCCTCGGAAGATGTGACGACTATTTCGCACAATTCGTTCAAAGCGATGACAATGGCCGTATCGTCGATGCCGCCGTTCTCGGCTTCTCTATCAAACGTCAACGCTTTCAAAACGTCTTTGAGGCGCGCGGAAATCCCGCCGCGAGAACCACCACCCATCCCCTCCATGGCACCACCGAGACGAGAGAGCAACGCGTGAAGTCCTCCATCGTGACGGTCGCCACTGCCTCGGCGTCCTTCGTCCTCCGAGTCGTTGTCGTCGTCCTCGTCGTCCTCGTTCGAGTACTCTTCTTCGTCGTCGTCGTCATCGATGTCTTCGTCATCCTCGTCGTCCTCGTCGTCGTCGTCGTGATAGTCGTCTCCGCCACCGCCGTACTCTTCGTCGTCGGCGTCTTCATCCTCGTCGTCGTCTCCAAAGTCTTCTCCTCGATCGACTTCATCGATGTCGTCTTCGCGCATCATCGAGACGTCTTGCCCTTCCGTCGGCTGCTCGTCGCCTCCTCCCGACCTTTTGCCTCCGCGGTTCTTTTCGTCGGCATCTTCGTTGTCCTTCACCTCCTCTTCTTTCTTCTTCTTCCTCCCGCGCGTGGTTCTTTTCGCCGTCAAAGTCTTCTTCATCTTCTTCTTCTTCTCCTTCTTCTCCGCCTTATCTTTTTTCATCAAAGCGCCAGACGCCGCCGGAAGAGGAAGACCATCATTACCCTTACCTTTCGCCAACGTTTCAAAGCGTTGTTGAGTAGAAAAAGCAGACAACAACAAAGTCGTCTTTTCGCCCTTTTTCGTCGTCTTCGTTCTCTTCTCGTCGCTCTTTGTTTTCCTCTCGAGCGTGCGACCGTCGCCTTTTTCCTCCTCTTTTGCTTCTTTGACCTTCTTTTCTCCTCGCTGTCGTACCTGTTGTTTTAACGAAGAAGAAGAAGACAACTTCGATGTGGGCGAAGATGCTTTCTTCCCTTTCTTCGTCGGGTTCTTTTGCGCGGAGGCGGATAGAAACAAATTATCTTCGTCGTCGTCGCTTTTCTTCCGTCGTTTTGTCTTCTTCTCGCTCGCATCTTCTTCCTCCTCGAAATCCATCGTCGTTTCCGTCGTCGTCGTCATCTCGTCGTCGTTCTTTTTGCGCTTCTTCTTCTTCTCTCGCGACCTCGTCTTCCTCTGAATCAAAGCTGTTGATTTCGTCGGCAAAGCAGTTAATGTTTTCTTCGTTTTCATTTTCGTCGTTTGTGTCGTCGACTTCTTCTTCTTCATCATCGTCGACTTTGAAACGGACGACGACGAGCGTCTCGGAATCGTCGTCGTTTCCGTCGCGTTTTCCTTCGTCGTCGTCGTTTCCTTTTCCTCGAGAAGAAGAAGACAACGTTTCTTATTACTCGTATTACGCATCATCATCGTCTCAAAAAATAGCGCGATACTAAAAGAGAGTTGTTGTTGTGTTGTTGTGTTGTTGTTTTAACGGTGATGCGCGCGTGAGAGAGAAACGCGCGCAGTAAACGCGTCAGATGTGTGACTCGTGACGAACGATTTTTCCTCTTTTTTGCCTGTTTTTTTTTGCACTTAATAAGCGACCCCCACTGTGCTTTGTACTGCGCTGGCGGCGACGGAGGAGTCGTAGAGAGCGCGCGACGGAGCAGAGCACGAGGAGGAGTAGTGCGACAAATAAAAAGCGTAAAAACGCTGGGAACAAAAGCGAGCGCGTGACGTAGGAGTAGGAGTCGTGTTACGACGTGAGTGTTATGTAGTTTGGCGGCGTTTTCTCTCTTTCTTTCCGCGGAGTATATCTCTAGTATTTCTCGTATAACGCTTTCGATTATTAGAGCACGCCGGATTGAACGATCACGACGTCTTTCTTCGGCCTATCGCCTCTCCCGGTTTGAGTGCTCTCTACTTTTTTGACGACGTCGAAACCTTCCAACACGTTTCCAAAGACGACGTGTTTCCCCGTCAACCACGGCGTCGCGGCGGTGGTTAAAAAAAACTGCGAACCGTTCGTGTTCGGTCCGGCGTTGGCCATGGCTAAAACGCCAGGCCCGGTGAACGGGATTTTGAAATTCTCGTCCGCGAAGTTTCTGCCGTAGATGGAATACCCGCCGGTTCCGTTCGCGCGTTCGAAATCGCCGCCTTGGAGCATAAAGTTCGGTATCACGCGGTGGAAAATGGAGTTTTGGTACCCGAACCCTTTCGAGTTTGCGCACAACTCTCGAAAGTTCGCCACGGTTTTCGGAACGTCCTCGCCGAATAATCCAATGACGATTCGTCCGGCGTTTTCACCCCCGATGGAGACGTCGAAGTAAACTTTCTCCGTGACCTTATATTCGCACAGGTTCGGGAATGCGGACGCGACGTCTTTCGAATATCCTTCGCACAGTTGTTGTTGCTGCTTCGCAGGCGCTTCATCCGGAATCGTTTTCATCATCATCTCTTCCTCTTCCCCCGCCAAGGTTTCGTTCGCGCTGCTGAAAAAGAAACTGGAAAAAGCAGCGGCTGAAATCGTCGTCGTCATCATTTTCCGTCTCGTGTTGCTTCTTTTTCTCCTCGCATCGCTCTCGATAAAGGTGTCGCGCATATCTTCTTTGTCTTCTTCTTTGTCTTCTTTCACTTCTTCCCTAAAACTCTCGCTGTTCTCGAGCGACGCCTTCGTCATCGTCGGCCTCCTCCCGTTCCGAAAACTTCGAGTCGTAGGTGTTGGAGGTATCATCGTCCGCATTCTAAAGGTGGAGGAGGAAATCATTTCTGTCTGTCTGGTATTCTCCGCGTTGTGTTTCTCGCAAAAAGGTAAAATGTGACGTATCCAAAATGTCTCCAATTTATCCATTACGTTTGCGCGCGTTAAAACATACACAGAACGAGGACGATACTGTCATGGTTTTTACCACTACCACGACGAAAATGCCATCTCTTCTGTCTGCCGTTTCTGCGAGTTCGTTTTCATCGTTCTCATCGTCGTCGTCGTCCGAGCTTCAGAAGCGGATAAAGAAGAAGACGACGAACGTCTCGCGAGGACGACGAGGAGGCGCTCGAGGATCACGAGGAGGACGTTTTCATCGGACGACGAAAGCGGAAAGCAACACCAACAACAACGGCGACGACTCCGTCAAAATCGAGAGGGAAGGGTTAGAACGACGGGAACCGAGGAGAAGAGGTCCGAGGAGGAAGATCGCGCGAGTGGTCGTCAACAAAGAGGAAGAAGAAGAAGACAAAGAAGAAGACGAAGAAGCTTCGAAGCGTTTGGTGAGAGAAGAAGGAAAGACGAATACGAAGACTACAAAGAATACGACGAAGAAGACATCGATGACGATGACGGAACGATGGCAAAAAGACCCACTCTCGGCGTTGATTTCCATCCCTCGAATCGCGCTCGGGGCGGCGGAAGAATTAATCGTCGAGAAAGGCGGGAACCCGTCCGACGTGTTGGAGGAAATCGGGAGGAACGTGCCGCGATTGGTATCGTCGTCACCGTTTAGTAGTAGTAGTAATAATACCAACGACGGCGACGACGATACCGAGAGTGTTGAGAACATTTTGAGAGATTTAGAAAGAGAGATGGAACGGTTGGAGAGGAAAGGTGCGGACGCGGCGAGACCGATGAGAGAGGCGTTGGTGAAACCGAACTTGGATGAAGAGACGTACGAGAGGTATTTCGCGTACCCTTCATCAAAAGGCGAAGGGGAGGAGGACGACGAAGACGAAGACGAAGACGAGGACGAGGAGGGAGGATTTTACGACGCGAGTAAAGATACCGGGAGCGACGAAGAGGTGGCAAAAGCGGCGAGTGATATCGCGGATGCGTTGAGTGGGATGGATTTAGCGGATTTGTACGCGGAAAAGAAAGAGGAAAAGGGAAGGAGCAAAAGCGAGGAGGGAGAACGAGGAAGGCGGTTGAACGTAATCGCTGAAAGTAACTCGAGAAAGGCAGAGAAGGACGGCGTGTCACCAGAAGCGGTGGAGTATACCATCGAGGAGAACTTATCGAACGTCGTGATGGAAACAGCGACGGTGTCTTCGACGAGACGAAGAGTAGTATCGAGCGCTACCTCTTCTTCAGCGACACCTGCGACGACGATTGAAATCTCAAACAAGTACTATTCTTCCGCCGCGATATCACCGGAAGAACGAAAGGAAGAGAAAAAAGAAAAGGCAACGGTGGTTAGCACCAAAGATACGAGTAGTTACGTACAAAAATTCAACGGTAAATGGAAACGAGACGATCAACTGGACGAATCGAAACTGATGGATTTATTCGAGATGAACCGGTTGTTCCGAGCGGCGAATAGCGCCTTGACGCAGTTGGATGTAGGAGCGACCACTTCAAATTTCTCGCTCAAAGCTTCGTACGGAATCATCTCCGTCAACGAATCGTACGCTTACGATTCGGAAGTGCGCCAAAACAGACGAGATGCGAGATCGGGAGCTCAATTCGGACGAGCGACGTTAGACGCCCAATCGGAATCGATAACGCTCGAGTCGCGATGGACTGAACCTCTCGAAGGAAACATGACGGAAACGTTCGAAGTTGATGAGAATAACCGCCTCGTGCGCAAAGCGAAGGTGACCCTCCTCAACACCAACAAAACCTGGGAAGGCGTTTACGAATACAAGCGCGTGTAATATATGCACATACTAAATCTAAACTAAAGGTAATCCTGGACAAACGTACGCCTTTTCCGGACACTCCACGCGTACCGTCACGTCCACGCAAAACAAAGTCTCCACCCCTTTCCCATCCTTCAACTCGTACCTGTATCTATACTTCCCGCTCGGCGTGTACCACGGCACTTTCGCGCGTCGTCCCGAAACCGTCTGCCTCCCGTGGCCTCCAATCGGGCAGTCCTCCGTCCACTCGCACAACGCGACGGACTCTTTTATCCCTTGATGATTTTGCATCTCCACTTCCTCTTCCTCGTTATCATCATTATTATCACTATTACGAGTACGACGACTACGACTAAACCAACTCTGTCGGATCATCTTCCCGGACGTATATTCCACGTCGCTTTCCAAGGTAAACTTCGTCGCCCCGGAGTGGCCGGTTCTCCCTGCGAACGACCCGGGAGATGCCACCGCGTTCAAGACTCGGATTTTTGACGGACTCGTCACGTTGCACAGTTGGAACGAGGAATCCCAGGACTCGTGCTTGTGCTCTTTGTTTTCCCAAACGAGTGGTCGTCTTCCTAGTGGTTTCGTAAACACAGGTGATGGTTTTTCGTGCGTCGCGTTCCCCGACGTGAATGAGAAGAGCAGGAGTACGAGTCGCGTCAGCAAAGACATCGAAGGAAGAAAGGAACCCCAACGACAGAAAGACCGCATTTTAGTGGTGTTGTTTTTAAGCGCGCGTGCGACTCTCCTTTAAACTTTGAAATGCTCTCTTTTTGTCGCGACTGTTTTACGCGCGAACTTTGGAGTACATTAATAAACAATCTTAGAACAATCTTAGGCGAATATAACAATAACAATCTTAGAAACATATGTATTACAACGCACAGATAAGAGTCTTCCTACAAAGCGACGGCTTCCAAGTCGAACAAAGAGGACCCGACGATTTTACACTTCCTCATCTGTCCTGGCTCTAACTTTTGCCCTCCATTTTCAGCTTCTGAAATGAACACGACGGGGTCGATATCCGGCGCTTCTAAAGCGGTTCTGCCGACCCAGGCGTCCATGTCCTCGTCGAAGTTGTCGACGAGGACGTCCAAGGTTTGACCGACGCGAGATTGGGCGAAACTTTCGGATATTTCTTGTTGTTGCGCGACGAGTTGGTCCCGGCGTAAGGCGCGGAGATCGTCTTTGACTTGGTCCGGGTACTCCGCCGCCGGCGTGCCGTCTTCTTCGGAGTAGGCGAACGCGCCTAATCGTTCAAATTTGAAATCGCGGCAAAATTGCATCAACTCTTCGTGTTCTTCCTCGGTTTCGCCCGGGAAACCAGATATGAACGTCGTGCGTAAGGCTAAACCGGGAATTCGATCTCGGAGTTTATATAACAAGTCTTCCGCGTGCTGGCGAGGCGGTCGGTTCATTCGGAGTAAACTCAAATTGGTGATGTGTTGGAGAGGAATGTCGATGTATTTACACACCTGCGGGACGTCCGCGATGGCGGTGATTAACTCGTCCGAGAAGTAACTCGGGTACGCGTATAAAATCCGAATCCATTCGATGCCGTCGACTTCGGCTAACGTTTCCAAAAGCTCGGCTAACCCTCGACCGTCTTGCGCTCGCAAATCCATCCCCCACTGGTTGGTATCTTCCGCGATTAAACACAACTCTTTCGCCCCGAGCTGGCCTAACGCTTTCGCCTCGTCCACGATGGGCTCAAATTTTTTCGATCGAAATTTACCTCTAAACGACGGAATCGCGCAAAACGTGCACTTATGATCGCACCCTTCGGCGACTCGCAAATACGCCGAGTGTTTCGGCGTAATCCGCACTCGATCAATCTCCAAACGAAACGGCGGCGAGTTTCCACCGACCAACGTCTTCTTTTTCGGCAACACCAAATCGTCGTTCGTGATTATGTTTTTACTACTGGTGCTCGTCGCAGAAGCGCCGATTCTGCTTTGCGACGCGGGATCGAACGGACTCACGATAGTATTTTTGCGTTCCCGCAAACTCTCCTCCACGAGGTCCGGCAACATCCCGTAATTCTCAAACCCGACGATTAAATCCGCCTCCGGTAACTCCTTCTGTAAATCCTCGCCGTACCTCTGCGCCAGACATCCAGTCACGACGATTTTCTTCTTCCCGCCTTTGCTCAGTTTCGACGCTTCCAATATCGCCTCCACCGATTCGCTCTTCGCGTCGTCGATAAACCCGCACGAGTTTATGATGATAGCATCCGCCTCCTCGTGGTTCGTCGTGATGTCGTACCCGTTCTTTTGCATGTCCCCGAGCATAACTTCCGCGTCGACGACGTTTTTCGGGCACCCTAAGCCTACCAAGGACACTTTCAAGTTTTTCTTTCCCGTTGCGATTCCTGTTGGATTGGACGTGGCGGCGACTTTCACGGAATCAAAATTGGAATCGAAACGATTCTTATTTCTTTGCAAGTTTCCGCTGCTTTTTTTAATCGCTTTTCCTCCTCCTCGTTCGCTCGCACCACTGGTACACCGCGTGGTGGTGGTGTTGGTCGTTTTGGCGACGGCAGTAGAGATCATCGTATCGTTTTTAATAATAATACGTAAGAAGAGTACACGCAACACACACACCTACAAGTGGTCTATAGGTTAACGAACAATATATGGAGCTTTTTTTCGAAGAATGGTTCGTTTGGACAGTGGACAGTCCTCTCGAGGCAAAAAGAGCAAAAAAAGAAGAAAAAGAAAAAAGGCGTTTCTCTTCATTAAAAAGAAGATATATATACTTTTCCTTCTCTCTCTCTCTCTCGTCGGATTTAGCGCTCTCTCATTGAGGTGAGCTTTTACGGCGAGGCGAAGAAGACGGAAGACACGCGTAGAATTTCCGCGAGAGCGCGCGTTTTTTGCGCTTTGCTTTCTCAAAGAAGCTTTACTGCGGGGTAGATGAAGCTGAAGATTATTTTTACTCTGGTGATTTTTGTGTTTAAAATACTCGTCCTGGTCTCGCTTTTTTAAGAGTAAAGGTGTTTGAGTTTGTTGCGACGAGATATTCGTGAACCACGCGCGATGTTTTCTTCTTCTTCTTGGTCTTCCGCGTGGTGGTCACCGTTTCCGTCGTCGTCGTTCGCGATGAGTAGTCCGTCTTTCTCGGCCGCGATGCGGAAAAATTTCATCGTGAAAGCGAGGAACAGACGGTTTTGGTTTTTCCTGGAGACGATCTGTCCGATACTGTTCGTGGTGTTGATGGTCGTGCCTTCGGTTTTAATCCAGGAGAAGACGGTTCAATCGCAATTTTTCATATCGAGACCTTTGGCAAACGTCGCCTGGGGGATGACGAGAGGGTTTGAAAGCATGGACGGAGGTAAATATAGAATCGCGTATTCGCCGAGCGAAAACGAGGAGGTTAGAAAAGTCGCGATGAAAGCGGCGCGGCGACTGGTGTGCGAGAATCAACCGATTACGTTTGGCGCGGTGGTTTCGGTAAACGCGAAATACGCTTTGAAATCAAACAGTCCCGAAGAAGGGATGAGCGCGATACCGAACTTGATCGAAGATATTAATAATTTGACGAGATCAAGTGCGAGTGCTTCAATAGTAGATGTTTTGAGGGACGTTATTCCAAAGACGTTTTCTGAACGCGAGGGCGGGAAAGACGTGCCATTTCTCGCGTGCGACGATGCATCCGCCGAGGCGCTTTTGTTTCCCGTATCGTCCGCGCGGAAAGCGGAGGCTTTAGCGATGGATCCGGAGAATAAGATATTGATGGTTGTAAATTTGATCATGGATGATGGCAAAGATATTCGCTACGAGATTCGCGCGAACCAAACTTCCGGGATTGCCTCCGGAAAGACGATATTGTCCGGAGCCTCGAGCGCCCAGAATAATAAAAATCGAAATTCGCCCTTTGCGCACCCGTTTCAAAAGTGGGTCAACGGCGTCAACTACGAGTGGACGAAATATTACGCGTATGCGAACGTACAAAGCGCGTTCAATCGAGCGTTTTTTGAGTATTTTGCGGAAAGAGAAGGGATTTTGAATGCTACCGCGCGCAACCTCACGTCGATCAATATTAAAGCGTCCGCGTTCCCAGAGCACGATACGAACATCGCCGCGACAATTTCGAGCGCCTTCTTCTCCTTAGCGTTCGTCTTTGCCTTCGCCGTTCCACTTTCCAGCATTGCAAAGTCGACTGCCTATGAAAGCGTAAATAACCTTCGTTTACATCAAGAACTGCTCGGTTGTTCTAAATCTACGTATTGGTTGTCTTGGTTTATGGCGCATTACGCGCCGTTGTTCTTAGTCTCGGGGTTCATATCTTTAGTTGGCAAACGCGCGTTCGTATCTATCGACGCGTCTATTGTGTTCGGATTTTTCATCGTATGGTCTGCGCAACTCGTCGCGTTTGGTTTATTCGTCTCCGCCTCGGTTGGATATTTGTTGCAAAAACTCGCGAGAGAGGATGGGACGTCTAGGTCGAACAACAGCTCCTCGACGGCGTCCGTCGCGTCTCTGGTGAGCGTGTTCGTGTACGTCGTCACGTGGGTTTCGGGCGTTACAGCGACGACAAAGCATCCAGATGGAAGTGTTAGTTGGCTTTACGCATGTTTTCTCTCCCCGGCGAGCGCGTTGCACGTGTTTGGCGAAATTGTGAGCGCGTGCGAGAGACACGGCAGCTCGATGTCGTGGAAGACGTTCGCCGACGACGATATGTACCACGGCGTCACCGCGAGAGGCGTGTATTTTGTCGCGCTCGTAAATTGGATGGTGTTTGCAATCTTTTTGCGCGCGTTTTTCATACGCGGAGGGTGTCAAAATGTGAGATCAAAATACGTTCTGATGACAAGCGATAACGCCGCGAGTGACGATGCCATTCGAGCGACGAACGTGACAAAACGCATTTTAAGAAACGTTAATTTTCGCGCGAAGAAATCCAGCGTCTGCGCATTACTCGGACACAACGGTGCCGGAAAAACCACTTTAGTGTCCGTGTTAGTTGGTCTTGAGTCTATAAACGAGCAAACGAAAATCGAAACGTCCGGTGAAGTTGGTTTTTGCCCGCAGTTTGACTTTTTGTGGCCGCAACTCACCGTTCGCGAACACTTGCGGTTGCGATTGGCGTTTTCCTCGAAAAGTCGGAGAGCAAGGAATAACGACGAAGAAGAGGAGAATATTCCCTCCTCTGAACCGATTCTCATCCAGACGCTCGCCTCCAAACTCGCCATCTCGAATAAGCTCGACGAACAAATCTCCACGCTTTCTGGCGGACAAAAAAGGAAAGTTTCGCTTTTGTTGTCGCTTTTGAACTCCTCGATTGCTATTCTCGATGAACCGACGGCATCGATGGATCCAGTCTCCAAACGTTTGGCGTGGAAGTTGATCTCGGAGTTTACGAAATCAGATTCTGCAAATAGCGTTGTTTTAGCCACGCATCACATGGACGAAGTTGAGGCGTTAGCGGACGATTTGGTCATCTTGCATAACGGCCAATCCGTGATTGAAAGCGTTTCGGTGGAAGAGATGAAAAAAATGCACGGCGGTGGTGGAGATGAACCGTCGCTGGAAAAGGCGTTTCTTAATTTCATCGCAAAAGCTAAAGAAGAGGAAGGCGAGGAGGATGATATCATCTTACCTTTGGAAGAGGTAGGAGTAGTGGCGGCATCCAGCGGAGACATCGACGACAACGACGACGAGAAGACTGCGAAAACGAGGAGAGTTTTGCGACAAGTTCAGGCAATTTTACGCGCGCGATATTTAGTCTGGAAGCGTCAGCCGTTGTTTGCGCTATTTGCCATCGTTAGCTGCGCGATATTTTTCACCATCGGCCTTTCGTTGGCAAAATCCGGTTCGTCGGCGAATGGTTCATCTGCGCTAAGTTCGAGCGAATACGCCGAAGAGATGACGCCGTCAACATTTCTCGGAAAGAGCAAACCCTTGTTTACCATATCTGAATCGTCTCGTCCGTCGCGTCAGCGACAAATGGCATCGCTTCCTATGACTTTCTATGCTGCCGTTCGAACGACGCCGCGCTCGGTCACAAAACAGTACGAGTGTCAAAGAAATTCTTTCCTCTTGCCTGTATGCGGCAATATTTCGGCGTGTGCCGAAAATTTTGAGTGCACGAGTGAAATGAACATCGAAAGCACCATCGATTACGAATTGATGAGACAGGCTGAATTTACCGCGACGCGTTCATGCGGATCGCAAAAATTTCCTTCTCCGTGCGCGTTTTACTACCTCGACTCGACGACGAATACGATGACCATCGCTACCTCACCCACCGCGTACCACGCGATTCCATCTGCGTTGGGCTTACTCGACGAGTCTATTTTTGCGAGCGCGTTCAGAGAGAAAGGTCTGACCTTGACAGCAATGAACGATCCGTTACCTTTGAGTGAAAGTGAATCTGTGTCCTCGAACGCGTTTTCGCACCAGTCCATGTCCTCTACGTTCGTGGCAATGTGCGCAGTCCTTGGATTAAGTATAGCGTCGGCTATACTCACACCAACGCTCGTTCGAGAGAGGACTTTAGGATTTAAGCACGCGCTCCTATGTGCGGGACTGTCGAATAAAGTGTATTGGCTCGGAACGGCGACCTTTGATTTCATTTCGAAGACGTTTCCCGCTTTGCTACTTTCGTTCATCATGTGCCTCGCTTTACGCGAAGAGGAAATAGACGTTTCTTCCACAAGATACGCAGAAACATTGCTTTTTGCATCCATCGCGTTTGCGTTTCAAACGACGCCGATTGCGTACTTATCGTCGTTGTTTTTCTCTGACGACGTGTCTTCTTTTGCCACGCAAGCGGCCAGTTCCTTCTCTGTTGCGGTATTGTCTTTTATCGCGTCTGTCGTGTTGGATGGTCTGGCGTTAGCCGGAGAAGATGTTTCCGTGGTGTGGGATGTTGTTTCTGTTATCTTTTGCGCGTCGCCGCAATACAGTTTCGCTCGCATATTTTACAACCTTTCTCGACGAGAACACGCCATCCCTCGATTCGAGGAGAAGCGCGAAGGAGAGGAAGAAGAAGAAGAAGGTGTCGGTTTCTCGATATTGCTTCCGGATACGAAAACGTTCCTGGAATGGGAAAATAGCGGAAGAGAGTTCTTATTGATGTTTGTTTTCGGTCTCTTCTATTGGTTTGTTTTCGTTGCGTTGGAATGGCGAACCGCGAAACGCATCGAAAACGCTTTTGAAAAAGATACGAGAGAAGATGAATGCGATACGAACGACGGAGCGTTGACTGTGATGAAATTAAAAAAGCAGTATCGCAAAGACCAAGCGCCGTCGGTCGATTCTATATCGTTCAAGGTTTCCGCGAAAGAGGCGTTCGCGTTGTGTGGCGTCAACGGAGCCGGCAAGACGACCTCGTTCGCTATGCTCTCTGGCTTACTATCGAAAACGAACGGCTACGTTCGATGGGCGAGCGCGACTACGTCTTTTGGCTATTGCGCTCAAACAAACGGCGTGGAAGATTTTCTCACGCCACTCGAACATCTCGATTTGTTCGCTTCCGTCGTCACGTCTGCAACAACTTCTTCCTCCTCTTCTTCTCCTTCGCTGTGGTGTGAACGTTTTCAATCGCTACAAAAGCACAAAACCGTGCTCGCGAAAAACTTGAGCGGCGGTGCGAAGCGAGAACTGTGCGTTGCAATCGCCCTTTCCGTCGCCGAAGCTGCGAAACAAACGGTCTCTCCCTCTCATCATCCATCGTTAGTTTTACTTGACGAGCCTACTGCGGGCGTGGACCCGTATGCGAAAACAAAGCTTTGGAAGGCTGTGGAAAACGTTATGAACTCCAATCAAGGCGCCGCGGTCGTCATCACTTCCCACGATGTCTTCGAATGCGAAAAAGTCTGCGCCTCCGTCGGGTTACTCCGCGACGGCAAGTTCCTACTTTGCGGCAACACCTCCGACATCAAAAAAGAGTTTTCCAACGATGCGTTTGCGTCATCCTCGTTAGAAGACGTCTTCATCGCCGTTGTCGAACGGGAAGAAGCATTGGAAGCGTTTTCTCAATCCAATGATGATAACTAAGATATAATCTCTCTCTCTCTCTACCACCATCGCAACGCGCTCTTCGCTCCGAGGCCGTCTCGTCTCGAATTCATATCTTGCGCCACGCCTTCACATCCGTCTTCAGCGCTCAACCAAAACCCGCCGATATTATCGTGGTGCAAATAGAATCGATGATGCAACGTAAATGCAGCCGGCCCGTATTTCGTCTTAAAATTCGCCACGCCTTCGCTCTCCAACGCGTCTCCGTCTCTCCATTTTCTCTGTTGATCTGAAAGCCACCCGCTGTACTCCTCGATTTCCTCTTTCGTCCAACCTTCGTCGTCGTCCTCGTTCGCCAACGAGAGTTGAATCATCATCCCAGATTTCTCTCCAAACGTGGAGACTTTTCTCACCTCTCGCCCGTGAAAGATGGATTCGTTATCCGCGAACGCGCTCTGCTCGTATCCATCCATCATATACATCCGCGAAACGTTCGATTCTTGGACGACGACGTTTCCATCATCTGTTTCTCCAAAATTCCTCGCTTTCGTCTCCAGCCTCTCCCTAAACTTCCTCGTAAAACTTAATCCAAACTTCATGCCTCCGCAAAAGTTAAACGTCGTCGCCGGATGGCTTTCGCAATCCAACATAAATTGCGCCCAGTTTCCGTTATATCTTTCGTTCCGTTCCGTAGAATCCACTAAAAAAGACGGCATCATCATCAACTCTTCTTCTTCTTCTTCTTCTTCTCGTTGTTGATTTTGGATGGCTCTCGGAGACGTCACTCTTTGTCTTCCTGCGTTCCTTTGTCTTCGGGTTTCGGCTTTTAGGTGATGACGAGTTGATGTTGTTAATTGCGCGCGCATTTTGGATAAAATCGTATCGAAATTGTGCCGTCGTCGTTTCCCTTAAAAAATAAGCGTAACAACAAAGTGCGCGCGTTTGATCGAACGCACACGCGCGACGCGACGCGCTGATTCAACACGCCATCCTTCGAAAGTTCAACGACCGAAATGGATATCGAGAAACTCAGGAAAAAGTTGGGGACTTTGAACGACGACGACCAGTCGTGGCGAAAGATAAAACGAAAACCCAACAGGCGGCGAACAACGGGAACGACGGGAACGAGGAAAGACGAAGAAGAGAAACGAGTGGAGAAAATACAAACGACGCTAAAACTGAAACACCCGTGGAATAAAATCGAGGACGTGGAAGAGGTGAACGTGTACATCGTTTTCAAAGAGAAGATGAAAGTGATCTCGTTCGCGAGCGAAGAAACGAGGAAGAGTTGGAAAAGTTTCGAAGACGAAGAGGTGGAGGAGGAGGAAGAGGAAAAGGTCAAGACGACGAAGAAGAAGAGGCCGCCGGCGCTGGTAAAAGTGATCGCGAGTAAACTCGAGACAAAAAGGTCGTCCACTCAAAAGAAGAAGAAGAAAAGCGATCAACAACAACGTTCGGGGGCGAATGTTTTCATCGTCTCCGGGAGTCAACCGGTCGTCAACGAGTACGATTTAGAGCGCTTGGGCATGACGACGACCGCGTTCGCTCGCGGAGCGGAAAGAATAGAAGAAGAAGAACAAGAACAAGAACAAGAACAAGAGCAGTGAGAAGAGAAAAAACGCGTCTAGGACGATTTAAAGATCAGTAAATGGGGACGATGATGATCGAGAGAGAGAAGAGCAATACTCGATCCATCCCCTCCATCCAAGATTTTCCTCCGTGTATTTTTTACTCGCTATATGAACTCCTCTTTTTTCTCTCGTTTTGGCTCTTTTTACAAAGGGCAGCTGCCAGGTCAAAAATGACTTCATTCGATATCATATCAACACACACACACACCTGCACGAATACAAAATGTTTTCTTTGACTACTTCTACCGTTGCTTCCGCGAAAATCACCTCCAAGGTACGCGAATGCGTTATTATTTTCGTTTCTTTCGGTTCGCGTGGGTATCCTCGACGGCGATTTCGAACACCAAGCGCGCGCTTTCGTACAATCCCAATCGTCTCGTTTTTAAGCCAAGACGGCAAAAAAGATGATTTTTGCGCGGATGATGAGAAGAGTATTTTGATGCGAGCTTTGATATGCGACGTCGCGAACGGAAATGCGGCGTCGCATTCGCGCGCATAAATACTTCTCGCGCGCGAGGTTCGCGCGTTTGATGGGAGATTTCGTCGTCGAAACATCGCGTTTCGCGGAGGAAAAGCGCCGTTTTTGAATTTGTCATCGATATACAGTCACAAAGCGGACCTCTTTCTCGTTATCTCTGATTTCGATCAGAGAAATTCTATTATTTCGATGATGATGATGCTGACACGTATGTTCTCTCTCTTTCGTCTTTACGCGATAACTTTAAACAGGTGAACTTCAAGACTTCCAAAAGAGTCGCCACCAAGGCTCGCGCCGGGTTCTCCGTCAACGCCGCTGCGGTACGTTTTTCTTCCTCCATCTCTTGTTTTGGATAGAGTTCACAAAAGACTCCAAAGTGACTCCATACTGACTTTCATCAACGCGTTCTCTCTCCTTTCTTCTTCCTTTTATAAACAGTCTGGCGACACTCTCGACAAGGTTAGAGGTATCATCTCCGAGCAGCTCGGCACCGACCTCGACGCCGTCGCCGCGGATTCCAAGTTTGTCGACTTGGGCGCCGATTCTTTGGACACCGTCGAAATCATGATGGCGTTGGAAGAGCAATTCGAAATCACGCTCGACGAAGAAGGGGCCGAGAAGATTGGCACCGTCCAAGAAGCCGCCGACATGATCCAAACGCAAATCGACGCGTAAATTTAATTCGTCGTTTTAATAATTACAAAACGGTTGATAAATTTAGCGAGAGAGAGAGAGGGAGAGAGAGAGAAGAGAGAGAGAGAGAGAGAGAGAGAGAGAGACTGCGAGAGATGATGAAATCGAGGCGAAGAGAAAAAGACTCGCCGGACGGATGGCGGCGCGCTCTCTCTTTCTCTTTCTTTTCGAACTAACACTTAGATTTATGGGGGGAAATGTGCATACTAAACTCACTCACACATCAGAGAGCGAGGTTGATATGTATTTTAATATATATAAATAGCCATTTATATTCACACGGAACACGTAAAGTACACCTTTTCAGAGCAACTCTTCTTCTTCATTGTTTCACCGCGTAAAAGTCACGTAAAAAATCTACAACACAATAAACACAACGAACGCTCTTCTGCGAGGACGAACGATATAAGTCACGAGACACATGTCATCCTCCCCTAAATCCCTCGACTCATCCTCTGCCCTCGAGCTCCTCTTCTCTCCCGGCGACAAGAGGAAAGGACGAAAGCGCAAAATCCTTCTCAAATCGATCGAAAAGACGGTCCAGATTTCAATCTCGTTCCTGGTCGCCTTGCTTTGTTTTTACGGGATTTACCGGGCGATCGACGACACGCACCCGGAGACGCTGGCGAAAATACCAAAGTTTGGAAGTAGTGGAGGAGGAGGAGGAGGACATTTTCTTCATCATCGTCATGATGATGATGAAGTCCCGATGAGTAGTGGTAGTAGTGGTAGAAAGAGATTTAGTGGCAAAAGCAGCAGGCTGGTGGACTCACTGGCGAACGACCTGTCGCGAGCGAAGACGGCTTTGACGGACGCGAAAATACACGAACGCGCGATCGAGGTGGAGTTGATGGAAACGAGAGCGCGAGAACGATCGATATATCAGGAAGCGGAGACGTTGAAATCGAAATTGATTGGCGCGACGAGAGACCAAGTCGAGGACGTCGTCGAGGACGTGGACGAGTTGTTGAGAGATTGGGAGTTTGAGTTGGGGGATCCGGTGGAGATGGAACACGCGAGCCCACCGCCGAGCGAGGCGATGGTGAAGCACGAGGAGGCGAAAGAGGAAGGGATGGGGAAGAAGGTGAAGGTTGGGGAAAAGGCGTCGGAGTTGACGGCGGCGGAGCGAGAGCAGCAGAGTAAGACCGGTGCCGGTAGTAGCGGAAGTAGTAGCGATAGGAGTAGGAGTAGTACTAGCAGTGGTGATAGTAGTAGTAGTAGAAGTGGTGGTGGTAGTAGTAGTAGCAGCAGCAGCAATAATAATGTTCTCGCTGATGACGCATCGTTAGGGACGTGCGAAGCGCACGAGCACACGGAGTATTGGGGAGCCGTCGTCCTCAACGGCGATAATCATAAAACCGAAGATGCCGGTAAGTGTTGCGACGCGTGTCGAAATCTCAACAGAGCCAGTGGGAATAGATGTAACGTGTGGGTGTACAATCCAAACTCGAAAGCGTGCTGGTTGAAGTTTGAGAAAAACATCAAGGAGATGAAACCGGCGAACTCTGGAGCGGGGGTTCCGTGGGTCGCCGGGAAGTTTACGGACTTGAAGCCGCCGAAACCGCCGCAGCATCCACCGGCAACCGGGAAAAGGTACGAAGATATGCCGCGGTGTTTACACGGCGTCATGACGTCCAGTGGTAACGCGTACATGAATTGGCAGTCGAGAATCATGTATCAGACGTGGCAAAACCACGCCTCGCAACCTGGATCCATCATGAAAGCCTTCACGAGAGTGTTACACAAAGGTCGCGACGACGAGTTAATGGTTGAAATACCGACCATGCGTTTTGAGCCCATTCAAACGCACTGCGACAGTTGGTGCGATTATCCCGTAGCCGATCGGTCCAGTGCCATCGCGCGATGGTCGCAAACCTCTGACTCGGAAACGTGTTCGCACATCGTCATGCTCGAAACCGATCACGTCATCGTGAAATCGCCGCCGGAGTCCATCTTACTCCCACCCGGCCAAGCGTACGGTTTCGAGTTCACGTACATCAACGTTAACCATCCAACCATGCGCTCACACTTTTCAGAAGAGTACGGCGATAAATCCAAAGGAATTATTCCTCGAACTGGAAATTCACCGACCGTTATCACCGCCGAGGATTTACGAAAAGTGGCTCCGAAATGGGCTGAATTCGTCGCGCGCACGGAACAACCGGAAAACGTCAAGAAATCCTTGGGATGGTTGCGAGACATGTACGCGTACGATCTCGCCGCGTTCGTTTCCGGCATCAAGCACACTTTTTACGGCGCCGGCAAACCCGAATCCATCATGGCTCAACCTCCGGCGGATGAAGAACTCGGCGGCGCGTTCATCTTACATTACACCTGGGGCCCAGAAATCTACGACGTAGACGGAACAACTATGCTTTGGAAATTCGACAAACGAGCCTACGGTGGCGGTCAATACCAACGAGGTCCGTATAAACTCGTCAAACTGGAAGATCCCCCTCCGTGGAAAGAAGGCTTAAAATTGCAAACGTTCTTCGCTCCTCGAGCGATATCCGAGAACAAACACGCCTTGATCGCCATGTTGATTACCGAGATTAACGCCGCCATCGATAAGTTACCGAGAGTGCCAAAAGGCCACGACTCCTTGGAAGAGGCGCAAATGTGGGCCTCGAATTAAAGACGAACTCAACGCGTCGTGTGAAGCAGTAGCGGAAGGACTCGAGGAAAGATTTTTTTAATACTACATCAGACTCTTTTAGCATGCAGCAGATTCTTCATAAAAAGCGCTCCTCACACAACTATTTATTTAAAAGAAGACAAGAATAAACCGCGAAAGCGGGAACACGTCTCCCACTTCTTTTGGATTCAAAATGCCTCGTCCTCCTCCCTCGCCACGTTTACCTTCTTCCTACTTCGCCTCCGTCCCTCCCGAGAAGAAACGAATCAGTCGCGCGCTCCTCCGATCTGCGTTTTTTCTTTCGATGATTTTCTTCGTTCTGAACCGATTCGAGACATCGAAACCTTTAGATTTGATGTCCATCGCACAGCGAGAAGAGACGAGTTTACCGGAAGAAATCGTCGACGATGAAGGGATGACGCACACTATTGGTGGTGGTGGTGGTGGTGATGCAGGAGGAGAAGAGGATGAAGATGGCAAAGGAGGGGAGTTTAATTTGAAAGATTCCATCGTCCCTTTGAACAGCGATTCGACGTATTGCAACGGGGCGCCCGGCGCGTGGTTCGCCAGAGCGGAGTGGAGCACGAAGAGGAGGTTGATGCGCGAAGGAGGAATAGGAGCGCAAAAGAAAAGTGGTGGTTATGGCGCGAAAATTTGGGACGCGGAAGCGAATAAGTTTTGTTCGTCTCCCGTCGCGACGCGGAGACGACGGTCGTTGCTCGGATTTAGCGACGAGCAGTGCTCGCAAACGTGCAGGAGCGTTGAGAGGGACCACAAGGAGTTGTTGAGTGAAAGAAAGAGACAAGCTCGAGAGGATTTGCTCGATTGCTTGACGTCGGACGCTGGGTGTAAGAAAGTGTTTTCGAGTAAAAAGGAGAGGTGGGAAAATATGGCGAAATTTGCGTTCGCGTTACCGTCGGTGAAGATGTTGACGGAGTATAAGCCGAAGTGTTTTACGGTGAGTAAAGCGAGAGTGTGTTCGAACATGAGAGGGAATAAAGAAACGCCGAACGGGTGGAGCGTGAAATATTTCGATTACTTGAAACCGAGATACGATGTGAAATACAAAGAATTAGGCACTTGCGCAATGGTTGGAAATTCGCCGCACGTCTATCGAGACGGCTTAACGGATGAAAATAGCAAAAGCATCGACAAACACGACAGCGTTTGGAGATTTAACTTACGCTCGGGGTTAGCGAACGATACGAACGTACACAAGAAGTACGGAGTTCGGAAGCCACTGGGGAAAAAGACGCGATTTAGAATGTTCAACAGCATACGAGGACGACAACTCTCGAGAGGTATAAACGTGGACGAGAAGATCCTTCGATCGAAACGTAATTTACGAGAAGAATGGTGGTTTTGGTATTCCACGAGCACGAGTTATTTTCACAACATAAAGAAACGGTTTCAATACGTCCAGACGAGGGTTTTAAGTCCCTCGAGCGTGAATTATATTGTGGATTGTTACATGCAAATGCGGAGAGATTTACTGGATATTGGAGCGCTCGAAGAGGAAGGCCACGCGAATAACAAAAAGCTCATGATGAAGTGTCCGACGTCGTTATCCAGTGGAATCCACTTAGCTTTTATGAGTCAGCACTTGTGTTCGCAAATGGATATGTTTGGAATGTCTTACCACCCGAAACAGGCGGCGAAGGCGGGCTATAGCGGCCACGCGTGGTCTATTGACGTGCGCATGTTTCGATTGATGCACGTCGTCGGTCTCGTGAACGTTTGTACCACGGATAAAAGCTTAGAATAGGAGATGATTTTTTACGCAGCGCATTTAGAAGTCTAGCCGTTTTAGAATAGGAGTAGTAGTAGTAGTAGTAGTAGTAGTAGTAGTGTACAAATACATAAGTACGGTAGAGCTAACCCGCGTTTGAAAACGCCGTCCATTCGTCGCGAGCGCGAAAGTCTCTCCGCGTCAGGGTGGTGCTAATAAAAAAGAGGCTATATAAACAAATACATAAAGAAGGAACTTACTGCAGCAAAAACAGAATCAAGATAATCAGCGCAGTAAAGACGGTGATTGCTAAACACACCATCTTATTCCTCGCACTCTTTTGACTCTTATCCGCCTTTGTCAACTCCTTCTGCGCCTCTTTCGTTCTCACCGCCGTACTCACGATATTCGCCTCAATATCGTCAATCATGTTCCCTTGCTCGTTTACCAACACCGCTAAATCTTGGAAAATCTCATTCACTTCGCCAATTTGTTGCTGAATCTCCGCGATGCCTCTCTCTCGTTCCTCGATTAACTGATCGTTAAATCGCATGTCGATTTCCACCGCGGTCATCTCCTTCTGCCCTTGGCTTTTATGTTCCATCAGCAAAGGCGCGTGTTGTTGCTCCTCGTCTACCATTTGCCCGCCTTGGTAAAACTGCCCTCCTCGTTCGCCACTCATGGCCACGTCCGCGGCGGCGCTATTGTTGTTGTTCTTCCCTCCAGTCGCTCCGTACCCTTTCTTTTTACTCTTCGCCGCTTCGTTGCCAATCTCCTTTTGCGGTAAAAACGTGCTCTCTCTCTCCGCGCACGCCCTTTGCGCTCTCTGAAAATCCTTCAACGTCGCGTGTAAATCCTTCACCAACTTTTTATGCCTCTCCGCTAAACTTTCCGCGTCGTCCTCGTCCTCGCCCGCTTCGTACTCGTACTCTTGATCTTGCTCCTCGTGCACTAAATCCGTCACCAATCTCGCCAACTTTTTCACCAACACCGAACTCTCTTTCGCCATTTGACCTATCGATTCTCTCAGTTTGTGCAGTTTCGCTCTTTGGTCCTTCGTATCTCGCGCCGTTCCCAGTTGGTCCACGAGTCGTTTAAACGTCGAGACGTTCGTTTGGAGTTGGAAAATGAGCGATTGGACGCGGTTCGCGTGGGTGGAAATCGCCTCGCGTAAGATTCCACTTTTATTCGCATCGTTATCATTCTCGCCGTCGTTCGTCAGGCGAGTGTACGACATTAGTAGTAGTAGTAGTGTTCCCCTTCGTATTCTTCTTCCAAAGGAGTGTGCTTTCTCTCTCTCTCGCTCTTCCTTTGAGTAAACTTTTGTGTGTCTCCTCGCGCTGTTTTTGATGAATTCTGAAGGGACGGACGATTCAAACGAAGGAGAAAAATGGAGTCAAAATGCGTTTAGGGTATATCTCATGGTGCTCTTTTAAAGGTTTTTACTTTACAACCTCCTCCTCTTCGCCTTCAGGCGCGCCTTCGGGCGCTCGTTCTTCTCCGTCGTCGTCGTCTTCTTCCTCGTCTTCTCCGTCGTCGTCGTCTTGGTCGTCGTCGTCTGGAGGGACAAATCCGAGCTCTTGGCAGACGGTCATTAAAAAATCTAAAACCTTCGTGAAGAAGTGCGCGAGGTGCTTCGTGCTAAACTCCATCTCGTCTTTCAACATTTCCTCGATTCGCTCGACCGGGAGGATGCCAAAATTGACCGGGGTGTACGAACACATCGTGCTCACTTGGTCGGGGAATATGGAGACGTTGAGCGGGTCTTCGCCGGTGATGGCGTGAGTTTTCGGGTCCGCGCCGGCTTCGATGGTGAACGCGAATCCGGTGAGGACGTGTTTGAACTCGTGCTTGTTGTTTTGGTCTTCGCCGAGTTTTCGCCAGCGAAGACCGGAGATGGATTCGAATTGCGGCGGGCCGAAGCTATTCCTGGCGTCAGTCGATGTCAGAGCGACTTTTAAATCGTCGCGAAGTTTTCGGTTGGCTTTTTGAACGGCGAGCATGTCCGTGCCTTTTTGGACGAGCTCTTCTTGCAATTTGAAAATCTCAACTTTCATGTTCCCTTTTTCTTCGGCGAGTTCGTGCGTGCGACCGGCTTCTTTTTGGAAGAAATCTCGGTCTCTTCGTAAATCCGATATTAAAGTCTCCTGCGCCCTTTGTTTCTCCTTCATCGCCTCTTGCATCTTCGTCGCCGCCATGGCGACTTCGTCCACTTTTTTCTTTTTCAAATCGTCGTATTTTCTTTGCAAAGACTCGTACCGTTCTTGCAACATTAGAAATTTTCGACTCTCGGCTCGATCGAACGCTTGCTCCGTTTTCCGTTGCTGGTGCTTGTTTCTGTCTAAAGCCATTTGCGCTTGTTGCATGCCTTGGTGGTAATCATCATCCTCGTCGTAGTTTTGGGTTTTCCTCGGTCGGCCCACGCCTCTCTTCCCCGGCGCCGGTTGTTTCTTTACTTTTTGCGAGGAAGACGGACGTCCTCGTTTTCTATCGTTTCCTTCGTCGTCGCTGCCTTTCGTGTTGTACTTATTGAACGCTTCCCCGTCGTTGTTATAATCGTCGGAATCGTACTCGTCCTCCTCGTCCGAGTAGTACCGCTTGTGCTGCGCTCCTCCTCTACCGCCGCCGCCCAACGCTTTCCGAGCGTTCCCCGCCGCCTCTCGCATGCTCTTATACTTGTTCGAATGGTCCGCTTTCCGCCACCCAACCGGGCGACCTCTTTTCTTCTTTACCACTGGTTGTTCTTGTTGTTGTTGTTGTTGATCCGTCGTCGTCACTAATGTCTTCGTCGCGACGTCTCCTCCTCCTCCTCCTCCTCCTCCTGGGGTGGGCAATTTCCCAGCCGAAGACGGGGTGGATTTCTTCGACGGCGTCGCTGGATTTCTCGCGGCGTTATTATTGCTCAAACTTTCCGTGACCATCTTTTGCGTCGCCTGTTTTTGTTGTTGTTGTTGTTGTTGTTCGCGTTTCATAAAGAGAGAGAGAGAGAGAGAAAAGTGGTGAGCACACGTAAACGCAAATCATTCAAACGGGGAGTAAGTAGTATAAAAGGACGAAAGAAAAGTTTGAAATTCATCATCATCATCGCGCGAAGATGAGAAGAAAAAAGCGAGAACAAAAAGAAGAAAACAAAACGCACGGTCCACCCGGGAACTTGATCCGTCCCGGCGTAGTCGATTTTCCCGTCCATCGCGCACGCGCGTTTCGGGCGTCCTCCTTCGACGCCCACCATATCAGTAGTAGTAGTTTAGTAGTAGTGCGTACTAATTTTATATAATGTGTGATTTTTTTTGGAGAGCGAACGAACCTTTTTCAACGGCTTTTTTCTGCCTCTGCCTTTTTTGCGAGTGTATTAGGAAGAGATCAAAAAAGCTGCTTTTTGCGCCCTTGCAAAAAATTTTTTGCACAAAAGTTGCACACAAAAATTCTCTCTGGATCTCTCTAAAGGAGATATTTTTCTATCACGCGCGCGCGTAAATACACGCGCGGAAGAAAGTTGTTCTCGTTTTATTATTGCCGTCGTTGTTAAATAGCGTTTTCGCGCAAATTCCTTCTTCTCTTCTTCTTCTCTTTCTCTTCGTCTCTTTCTTTTGCCTGCGAGAGAAAAGGTGAAAGAAGCGAGTGAGAAGAGAGAGACGATCTCATCGAGAGGTCGTTACGAGCGACAAAGAGAGAGCGAGAGAAAGCATCTCATCATGTCGCGCCGGAGGAGGACGACTCGCTCGCGCGAAGAAGAAGAAAGAGCAGACGAGGACGAGGACGGGACGACGACGAACTCGGAGTCGTCGTCTCGGGGCGATGATGATCCGACGACGACGAGAAGAGGCGGAGACGATGTCGACGAGATGTTGTTGAACCACAACAACAACAACAACAACAACAACAACGCGTACGACGTCGGGGAGGAAGAAGAAGACGAAGAGGAGGAATTAGGATATAACAGATTTGGATCGGTCGCCGCAGGTGGTGGTGGTCGAGGTAGAAGAGGACGTCCGCCGTTAAGGCGGAATACGAGCGATTCCGAGGAAGAGCTTCGTCGTCAACAACAGCAACAACGGGGACGGGGACACGCGCCCTCGAGCGAAGACGACGACGACGAAGAACTTTCCCGAAGCGATAACGATACGCAAATGTCCGTGGATTCTGATACCGAGGGGAGAGGTGGACTGGTTGATAGTGCGTATAATAACGATTTGAACGCGAACACTCGTCGCCGCGCGAGAGAAACGCATAAGAATTACGTGGACGCGCAGTTGGCCAACGCCGCCGCCGCCGGCGAAACAGAAAGAGCGCAAAGGAGGAGTCAGCGTTTACAACAACAAGGTTGGCGGGGCGCTTCCGGTGGTGGTAGTGGTGGTGCTGACTCTTTGTCCCCGTCGTCTTCTTCTTCGGAGGAAGACGAAGGCGAGGAAATTTTACCAACTCAGCTCGAACCGGGCGTTTTCCCGTTGGATGAATTCAACTCGGTTGTCTTGGCGCATAACTCGTATCGGTACATGCGAAATTACCAAGGGTACTATCCGACGAAGATGTTGCCGTGCTTGAAATACATCAACGAAAACTACTTGTGTCTTTACGAGTCCAACGACAAAGAACGCGAGAAAATTCGACCAGAGGAGGTGGAAGCGTTTAGAAAATTTCTCTCGCAAGGCATCCTCGTGAGTAATTTCCACACCGTATTGGAAGAGCTTAAAGCTTCGGCGTGGCCTAGCGACTCCTTGTTGTTTCAATACAACTGCTTAGAAATGTGCTGCGAAGTTGCCGTCATAGCCTCGCAAGCGCTAAATCAGTTTTGCATCGATCGCATCTTAATAGAGGCGTGCATCGATAAAGGGGACGATAACGTATTTAGTATGCCGCATAAACCAAACGAAAGTTCTGAGAACAATAGCCGAACCGTAGGTCTTAGCGTCAATGATGGCGAAGATCTCGAAGAACTAGCGCGCGCGTGCGAGATTGAAGAATTAACCGCCATTTTGAGCGCGTTAGCGTTAGGTATGAAATCTTCGTGCGCATTTTACGAGAGATATCGGACGCACAAAGTTCCATCTTTTTCTGATTATAGAACTGATAATGAACTATCGTGGAAAGAGACTGAGGAAGGGAAAACGAGTCATCACAAAGATAGCATCGCGTTCCCAGTCAGGGTTGAAGTACCGGTTGCCACGAAAGGACGACGGAGAGCAGAGAGGGCAAAGATGGACAGGGAGCGAGAGAAAGAAGAAGAAGGAAACGAAAACGTGATGACGAAAGAGATTGTCGTGAAAGCGTGGCCGGCGCATGTCGTCGAAACTTTTGGTCAGCAAGGCGGTTGGACCTGGTTGTTGAGACTTTTGGAAGCTCGAGGTGCGGTGTTTGATAACAAGCGCGATGCATTTACGAGCGGCGAGATGGCTAAAAATTTGATGCCGCCTCGCCTCATGGAGTCTGCCTGCGCGGCTCTGGCCGCAGCGACGGACGTTTTGAACGAGTCGAACGCCAAGATACTAGTCGATACGTTTTTATACTCCGCCTCAAAGGTTACGGAAGCGTTGCACGCGTTGAAAATTGAAAGCGCAAATGAGACGACGAACAAGAAGTCCAAGAAAGGCTCTGCTGCCGCTGAGAATAACAACAATAGCGAGAACAGCGATGTGGCAAAACGGCGAGAAGATGCGATAAAATTTGCATCTATTCTATCGCACGCGTTCATAACTGCACAATTTCGCGATGGCGAGACTATTTCGACACGATCAGTTGAAGGCAAGAGTGTGTTTGTTGAGTTACAAAGAGCAATTATCGTCGCCTCGTTGGGCGTGTCTACGTTCGCCTCGCAACTCGCGGCTCTGAAGGAAATCAAAATAGCGCTGGATATGGTCGATGCGTTCGTTGAGACCGGTATTCAATGGCTCGCTGAAAACGAAATTCTGGAGCACATTCTGCGTCCTACGTATCTTCATCACAGGCAGTACGTCGAACACGTTCGCGACGTCTTGGCGAAGTTAGCGCAACATCCCAATGTCTTAAAACGCGAACATCTCGAACTCATTTGGAACGTTGGTTTCACCGCAGACTCGCATCAAGACGTTAGCATAAACGTCTGTGATATGCTCGGTCAATTAGCGCCGGTTTTATCTGACGAGCACTTAGATTTTGTTTTGACTCGATTCAAAACTTTGGCAGTGAGCGGAAGTTTGGACGGGAAGACGTTGGACACTCTGAAATCGATTGTTACAAACCGAGCGGTTTCGGAAGCCTTTGCGAATACTATCTTGGAGCTTCTTTTCGAAGCTTCGTGTGCGAATGAAACGCGGGCGGTATTTTATCTCGGCGCAGAAGTCGATGAGGATGCCAATCCGGAGTACGCATTTCTCTTTGCGTTTTACAAATTTACAGAAAGAGGAGCTGCTGTCCTTGACGTGATGACTTGGATAGACAAGCTCTTGACGCACATAGCGTCTTTCACAAAAGAGGACGGCGGAATGAGTTATAATAGCAACAGCAACAATAGCGCGGTTTCTGTAACGAATACCGATCGATTGGTGGTATCTGCGCGCCTTCTACGGTACATGTTTGATTCGAACAACGACTTTACCACGAGCGACGAGATCCCGGCGAAAGCGGACTCATTAGACAGCACAAGAAACGTAACTGAAATGTGCGTATCTGCGCTCGAGCACTCCAAAGCATTAGATGCACAATATGCGGCGTCCACTGCTGTGCGTGATGATTTTGCTTGGGAAGATGCTCGAATCTTACGATCACAACGAAGAGCGGAAGAGGTGGTGACGTTTTTGCACAACTTCTATGATGCGGCGCAAAGAACGTTGCAGCTCAAGAGCGGAGTTGCACTCAGATTGTGGGACGCTCTCACCGACACAAAAGTTCAAGAAACAGATGCGAAGAGAAACGTGTGGATGACGAAACTTGTTGACTATTGTTCACCAGACGCGATATCAGCGATTCTAGTCGAAAGATTGTTGAAGACGAACGTCGAGACGCAGTGCGACGATAGTTTGTGGGAGGTTTTTTACCCATTCTTTGTCGCAAACGCGATGCACGAAAAATTGATCGAACCAATTGGAAGGTTTAAAGGTGATGGCTTGTGCAGTTTTAGTAGTGAAGAAGATGTGGACGATGACATATACGATGAGATTGGACGAGAGAAAGAACCAAAAGGAGTTAAGTGCAGACGCTTTCAGGAGAAAAGGCAATACCGCTTCGTGAACGAACCCACGGTGGAAGATAAAAATTCAGACTCCAAAAATGGATTGGCTTATTTTTTTGCGATTATCACCGAGTGCCCGAATATTTCGAGCGCGTGTCTTAATACAGCGACAATGAGGCTAATTCGGACGTATCTGAACTCGAACGCGGAAAAAGTGTTTCTTGAGATTTGTGCAAAGAAATTAACGAAAACATGCGGCCCGGATTTTCAAAGCATAGAAACGCTGAACGAAAGGGATCGATTGAAATGCGCGCGGTTACTCCGCGTGTTGGACGAAGTTCTCGATCGTACGCCCTCGAGTAGTGCCAGCGGTGGCAACGACATTAACGCAGAGTCCATTATTCCGCACGGGAGATCGTTTCGAGGCGATCCGATGTCTATTACCATTTCCATAGGTAATTCTGGGCGGTATCGCGGGGGCGAGAACAACGCCCGCGCCATCTCAACGCACTCGAACGAAACTGTGGAAGACTTTTTGAACAACTTTGCGAGTGCTAATGGTGTTGCGCGGGATTCTTTTAAAGCTATTTGTAACGGGAAGCTCCTGGCGACGGAGACGAGAGAAGGACGGGCGCGCTTGCTTTCGGATTTGAACCTCCCTAATGGGACGGGGTGCGTCCAAGTCATTCCCTCAACTTCAAAAGTCCAAACCGATCGCAACAAGGTGGTGCAAGAGCTTGGCAATACCAAAGAGCTTCCTCGAGTGATGTTATCGAAACAGCCGATGATTTATGAAGTACTCTTTGCGTTATCACGATCGCAATCAGAATTAACGACGGCGAGTCATGGCCCTGATGGCGGTGGCGGGGTTTCGAAAATGGACATCGACACCGCCGATCTCGAAGAGGAGTGTGAAACAGTGCGACGCGCCGCGCGGAAATTACTCGCATCGCTACCAACTGACAAGACTGTTTATGATGAAGTTCTCGGCGCTATCAGCAGCAAAGATTCTGGTACCTCGCTTGGAAAGGTTTTGCACAGTACATTTAGGGGTTCCTTCGCAAAAGTCGCGTACGTTTTAGAAACCGTGGACGCGCTGACGGATTCAATCTTTGCATCTGACGCCGCTGAAGAGCGGAGCAAAAGCTACGCGAGATCGTTTCCAAATGTTGCACCGGTGCTTTTGGATATTCTCGATGATGCTTCCGGCGGAACGACGACAAAAGACGGCAGTAAAGATTCTGAGATCCGGCGTTCGATTTGCGCATCGGTGGTGAGATTGCTCAAACCTTTCACTCTGGATAAGAACAGTGATACTGCGACGATGACTTTGGTAGGAAAGAAGCACGATTTGGTTGAACCGGTAAAATCCATGCACGTGAGTAGTGATACTTCCAACGAGTGCACGATTGAAGGCGTGACGCTTCCGAAAGATGCGCTTCGGGACTTTGCGGTGGCTGCAACCTCGCGCGTTTTGCGCTGCGCGGCCGCTTTTTCAAAATCAAGTGTTCGATCCGAAATCCACATCGCGTATGAATCGATTCAGTTGGCTATGGAGTTTAACAGGATGGCAACATTGAGATGTACTGACTTATCTCAAGCTTCCGTTTTTGCGGAGTTGCAACCAAAAGATGTCTTGGATGCGGTCTTTGGATCCATTTTCTGTGGTACCGCGGACGCCGCCTTTCGGGAGGTGCTCATCAAGACGTTTCTTTTTAACCAAAAAGAATTTTATGCGATTATCAACGGAAGTGGCGTGGATCAAAGCGAAGAAGATAAGGAGAACGAACAGACCGATAATGGTAATAAAAGTCGCGCGCAAGTTCCTCTGTCTATCATCACCGCCATTCAAGATCGACTCGATATCGCCGAAGAAAACGTAGAAACTTCCTTGGAATATTTCAAAGTGCGAAAGATATTTGCTTTGCACATGCCTTCTAAAGAAGGTAACCCGCATATTCTGCAGTTCCTCGAGAGCGCATTTAAGCGCGATGTGGAATGGGTCGTTCAACTCGCGATGGATCCTAGAAGTGCGGCTTCAAATAACGCCTCGGAGACGATCCAAGCCTCAACGACGCAGCGATTGGAGACGATGGCTTACTTTGCAGCGGCTGTGGAGACAATCAGCGTGGAAGACGCCGTGCGCTTAACAAAAGCGATCCTTCTGCGCGGTCTATTTCCAGAACTAGAAACTGTATGCAGAAGTCTGTGTAGTAGACGTTCTGATCCCGATCAAGAAATGATGGAAACTTTGCTCTTAAGCCAAGATTCGCTCCAGATGCTCGCCGCGGGGAAACGAGAATTGTCGACGAAGTTTACCGCGCTCTTCGGGGATCAAGATCGACGCCCGCACGCGTTCTCAGTTTTATCTTCTGTGTGCAAAAAGAGCGCCGATGCTTTGTCCTTAACGCTGAGTTCTTTGTACAGATTACACTTGTTTGACCAAATGGACGAAGAGAACAGAGAAGCCTGCGATTTGTTGCAATTTGAAATGGAAGAGCTGGATGCACTCGAGAACATAGAGTGGGACGTCGAACCAACCGCCGAAGTTAATCGTCAAGTCAGTATCCGAGGTCACCCGCTGCCAAAGAATGTGAGCGCAAAAATTGGACTCGTCAACGCCGGTGCGACGTGTTATATGAATGCTTTGTTTCAGCAACTCTTCGCGCAACCAGGTATTCGCGACAAGATTTTAGCCATCGACGCGAAGGTTGAAGAGGAGGATCAATCCGAGAGTCTTTTTTATCAGACGCAAAAAATGTTTGCTATGCTGAAAGGATCTTCTGTGCACACGTACTACGAGCCTAGCGATTTGTGGCACGCCTTCAAAGACTGGGACGGGGAACCCGTAAACGTAAGAGAACACGAAGACGCGTACGTCTTTTTTACGAGGTTTCAAGAGCAAATAGATTCGCACTACGTCAACGCGATGAAAGAGAAACTTAACATCACGAGTGAAGTTGAAAAACAAGCGAAAGAGGAAGGGCGAGAACTGCCAAAGTTTAAGGGTGCGATTGAAGAAGTTTTAGGAGGGAAGATGGTGTCGCAAATCATCTGTAAGAACTGTCCGAAGCATCGAAGCGAACGCGAAGAAGATTTTTGTCAAATTCAGCTCGCTGTGGGCGGTAAGCATAAAGCGTGCGTTGATGATTCCATGTCGTTGTTAACGACTGGTGAACTCATGGATGCCGACAACCAGTGGGAATGCCCGGAATGCGAGAAGAAAGTTGATGCGACGAAGCGAACGTGCGTCCGCACGTTGCCAGACTCGCTCTGTTTGCACATTCAGCGACTCGAGTACGATTACGCTATGGATCAAAGAAACAAAGTAAAAGATTATTATAGTTTCCCAAAGACTTTGGATATGTACCCATACACGGAAGAAGCACTCGAAAAGGCTGATCAAGCCGCGTTGGAGGCCGAAGAAGAGCTCGGAGCTGGAGGAACAAACGACGACGGTGGCCCGGCGCGACCGGGTACGCCTGGGAATCTTTTGAATCACCATCGTCACACATCGCGAAAGTCTATGCGTAATCTCAACAACAACAAGCAAAACGGTGAATTAGATGGAGGCGATGGAAATGAAAATACCGAGGACGACGAGAAATTGGAATATAGACTTTCTGGCGTCATCGTCCACTCAGGAACTGCTTTTGCGGGGCACTATTACTCATTCATTCGCGATCGCGACGAGAAGACCGGAGAGCTCACCGGAGACGACGATGATCTTGGGACGTGGCGTCGCTACGACGATACTTCTGTCGAACCGTACGATCCAAAGTGTTTAGAAGATGACTGCTTTGGTGGCTCTTATGTACACCAAACGAACAACGTCGGCGAGGAGGCGCAAACGCTCACATACGAAAAACCAAATTCCGCGTACATTTTATTTTACGAGAAGAAAAAGAAGAAGAGTAAGAAAGAATTAAACGATTCACACATGTCCGATATTGCCGAGGTGAGCGCCGGGGTTGTTGATTCGAATATGAATCCAGAGATGGCTTTAATGGTGGAAAAGGACAATCTCCAGGCGACATATCGTGCGAATCTCTTCGAGAAGAGCTATTTCAACTTTGCGCTTGACCAATTGCGCACGGCGCTCGATTTGCTCGTCAACTCTACCTCCGCTAATGCTACTGAGAAGAACGGCACTCCAGTAGCCATTGGAACTAGGAAGACGTCGCGCGTTTCGCAATCTGCCGTTCGAGCGAGCTCGTCCGATGCCGACGGAGACGGTCGGAAGCAACCAAAGGATAACGAAGACGACGCAGAATCTACAAATCTTGGTGCAAAATGCGTTCGATTTGCTTTTCACTTCTATATCAAAGTGTACGCTCGAGCGAGCTTGCAGTTGCAAAAAGACCTGCCGAATGGCGAGGAAATGATCGAATGGCAAGAAGGTTTAGGGAAACTTGTGATGTCTTCACCAACGGCTCGACTTGAATTTATGCGCATCGCCGACAAGTATAAAGTCGATACAATTGCCGCGCTCACGCGCTGTAACCGCGAAGTGATTCGTGAGATACTCGTGAAAATGTTCACTAATTGTTTGAAATTAACGCTCGTATCCAACGATTCAGCTTCCTTCGAACGGTTGCTGGAACAGAAGAAGAATCACGATTTTCAATTGCCACCTGGAGCGGTCACAGAAACGGAATGTCCCGAAGCTTTCGCCGCATACGGGATGATTGATACGTACGCGTGCTTTTTCAGACAATACGCTGATACGGAAGCATCGTATCAAGAAGAGAAAGAAGAGTTGGAGCGCGAGAATAAGTTTAAGCAACGCGCGAAACTCCAATGGGAGAGGAAACGGAACTTTTTTATTAATTCATGCCATGGAAAGCAAGTTTCGGCGGCGATATTTTATGCAATGATTACGTGTCAATCGGCAGCTGGAAAGAACCGCAATGTCAAGGGCGGAGATCAGTTGTTAGTGCACGTGTTGATTCACCACATGAACGTCGTTCCCGGATTAATTTGGAGATACATTGGTGCGCGTTTGAGCGAATCGCAGACGCAAGAAATCGCGACCGAGAAAACGATGCTCCTGAGACTTTTGCGCAGGTTCTTGGAGGAATTACATTTTTGCGACAGCGGTGGTCCTCCTCCTTCGAAATCTAAGGCGTCTTCTTTTGCATCTGGTGACGCCGAACCTCTTCCGGAAGGAGACGACTGTGCTAAAGCGTCGAATGAAATTTCAGATACCTTACTCAGCAATATTGAACCGTTAGCAGACGCGTTCGTTTTCGATAACGAGGAAACCGCGATACAAATACTCGAACGAGCGCAGTGGAACAGCGTCGAGTTCACGAAAAAAGTCGTTGGCGAACTCTTTCGATTTTACACAATCTTTAGCGACCAAAACAACGATGAAACGAAGGCAAATTATCAGCGAGCGAACAAAGCGCTATTTCGATTGATGGACATTGACGACGATTTACGCGCGCAAAGAACAGCACTCATACTCGGGTCTCCCGAGATGCTCACCGAACAAGAAAGAAAGTCCGGGGAATACGACGGCATGTCCATCTTGAGCTTGTTCAAGATTGACGGTTTGGTGATGTCCAATTGGGACACCATCCTTCGGATGTTGCGAGCGTTTGAAGGCAAAAGCGGCAAGTTTACAATCGACGTGGACGATGCGGAAGACGTCGAGGAGATTTCAGATCCAGATCGAATCGTTGCGAAATACATATCCTCAGCGGTGAGAGGAATAGGCCTTCCGATTTGGAACGAACAGTTGACCAGGTTACACGACAAATTCGGCGGTCAGTCGCAGCAGTTTGCGGATAACGTGAAAGCGCTGTATAAATATTTCAATGATAGGGCGTGAAGAGAGGGAGAGAGAGAGATGGACGAAGAAACCGCCACGCACTCTTATCTTTTATAGATACAAATAGTAAGCATTAGCATTACTCAAAACTTTGTGTTATTGTTTTATATACTAAGAATTGTTGTACAAAAACTACCAAGGTACTACTACCGTGTTCTCACGCGAGGTACGTGTAAATTCAAAAGCAGAAGACTTTAAAATGTATATATAGACTTTCTCCTCTGCTTGATTAATTATTATGTCTTCGCCCAATGACGATTGCCCTTCCGATCCTATTAATCCATTGCTCCTTCTCCTGTCTGCTCGGACAAATAAAATACATCACCCCACCGTTCCTGGTCACAATCTCGAACGAGTTCGCGTCTCCGGTCGTCTCCTCCGCCCCTCTCACCGACACGCAATCCCCACTCGCTGCGTCGATCACCCCTCTGCTTTTCGTCATCATCGTCACGTGTTCGTCCAAAAACCAAAACAGTTTCCCTTGCTTCATCACGAAAAACCGTTTCCTCCACGTCTTCACGACCTCGCCTTGTTTCTCCAGCCATCCGGTTTTCTCGTACGGCGGCTCCCAATACTCCACCCCGTCGGTGATGACTCGAGGTTTCACGATTTGCGATATCTTCGCCCCGAGTTTCGAAAACATCTTCTTCCGATTTTTATTATTCTTCTTCTATTCTCTCTCTCTTCTTATAATTCAATGTGCCTGAGCTTCCCTCTCGCTCGCCAAAGCGCAATCTCCTCCTCGGTAAACTTCTCGATATTCACGATAGTCCTCCCTTTCACTCTGTTCTTCGTAAACTTCACCTTCCCGTCGACTAAGCTAAACAAAGTGTGATCGGTGCCAATCCCGCAGTTCTCCCCCGGATGCCACTTCGTCCCTCGCTGCCTGGCGATGATGTTCCCCGGGCGAACGAGTTCCCCGCCGTATTTCTTGATGCCTAAAAATTTCGGGTTCGAATCGCGTCCGTTCGACGTGGATCCGCCGGCTTTTTTCGACGCCAATCTCACTCGTATTTGTTGTTGCGGTTGTTCTCCTCCTAAAACGACAAAACTAAACGATGATGATAAAGAAGACAACAAAGAAGCTCTCGTCGTGTTGTTGGTGTTAAAGTTGTTCGTGGTATTCTTCTTCAAGCAAAAGCGGAGCATCTTAATCTTCCATCCCAGAAGGAAGAGTTTTTTCTCACGAGTCTCGCGTAAAAGATAAAAAAAGTCTCGTCGAGTCAAAAGAGAGTTGTTTGTTTGTTTGTTTGCCTTTTTTTCAAAGCAAAGCATTAAAGCTTTCAAAGCAGCTCATCAAAGCTTCTTAAAGCGCTGCCCTTTTAAATTCTTCTTTTTTCTTCTTTTTCGTTCTTCTCGTTAGAAATTACGCACAAAAGCACACGCACACAACGAACACAAATCACACACGTATATATTAATATACTAAACGAAGAAGAAGAAGATGCAAATTTTCGTGAAAACCTTGACGGGCAAAACCATCACCTTGGAAGTGGAGTCTTCGGATACCATCGATAACGTGAAAGCGAAGATCCAAGATAAAGAAGGTACGTTTCGTGTAAAGAGTCGTCGTTTGAAATTTTGCCTCCTCGCTCTTGGATTCTGCGACGACGATCGAATCGTCACTCGCGATGCGTTCGAAGAAATCCTCCGAGAGAAGAGAGAGAAAAAGAGAGCGCACTCTCTCGCGCGCGTGGTGAGAAAAGAACCACGCGCTTGTGTTTTCTGAGACCACCCGCGGGCTTTTTGCGCGCGCACGTGTGCGCTTCGGAAAGAGAGAGAGAGAGTGAAACGTCGTGTCATGCATACGTGCGATCTGAGATTACGAATGTTCGACCAAAACCAGGCAACGGTGCCTTTTCGACGAAAAGAATCTCTCGAGAGCGAGTTTTTTGGACGACGGTTTTTTGCCTCGAAAGAAGAAGAAAGAAATTTTTTGGGAAGATTTTCTAGGCGCGTCCGGACGATGGAGACGTTCTCTCTCTCTCTCTTCTCTCTGAACGAAAGAGAAGAGCGCGCAATGTTGTACGATCTCTGATGATCGCGCGTTAAATTCTCTCTTTGCGTTTTCTTTCGTTTTCTCGGCTTTCGCGCTGACCTTTTTTTCTCCTCTCTTTTTTCTAAAAACAGGAATTCCGCCGGATCAGCAGCGATTGATTTTCGCCGGTAAGCAGTTAGAAGACGGCAGAACGTTGGCCGATTACAACATCCAGAAGGAGTCTACGTTGCACTTGGTGTTGCGTTTGAGAGGCGGGATGCAAATCTTCGTCAAGACTTTGACTGGCAAAACCATCACGTTGGAAGTCGAGTCTTCCGACACCATCGACAACGTCAAGGCGAAGATCCAAGACAAGGAAGGTATCCCGCCGGATCAGCAGCGATTGATTTTCGCCGGTAAGCAGTTAGAAGACGGCAGAACGTTGGCCGATTACAACATCCAGAAGGAGTCTACGTTGCACTTGGTGTTGCGTTTGAGAGGCGGGATGCAAATCTTCGTCAAGACTTTGACTGGCAAAACCATCACGTTGGAAGTCGAGTCTTCCGACACCATCGACAACGTCAAGGCGAAGATCCAAGACAAGGAAGGTATCCCGCCGGATCAGCAGCGATTGATTTTCGCCGGTAAGCAGTTAGAAGACGGCAGAACGTTGGCCGATTACAACATCCAGAAGGAGTCTACGTTGCACTTGGTGTTGCGTTTACGAGGCGGCGAAGAAAGACAATAAACGAGCGCGTTCTCCTTCTTTCTTTTGGGCGCGCACGAAGATTGTACTACTTTTCATCACATCCTTTCCATCCTTTTTTAGAGAGATAAAACGGCTTGAAATAAGAGCCTTGTAATAGAGAGAGACACTTTATACTGTTTGACGCGCCGAGTATATCTAAAAGAAGGTAGATACACAATACCGTACTACTTTTGAACACCTACTACTACGACCTTTGTCTTTCCTCGTTCCAAACGTCATTCGAAACGTGCGTTTGAAAAAATGTCTTCTCATCGATGACGACCGAAAAGAAAGAGGAAGACATCGTCCACCTCCTCTCCTCGGACGAGGAGCTCATCCCGATTCCCACGCGAGCCTGTCAGTTTTCTTCGTTTCTCTCGGTCGCGTTGCGACGACGCGAGGACTTTGGCGGTTTCGTTTCGGGAAAACATCAACGAGAAGAAGAGAAGGACTTCATCGTCCTTCGCGTCCCGAACGTGAGCTCGAAAACGTTGTCCATTATCGTCGAGTATTTAAACCATCGTGACTCGATACAAGAACGGAAAGAGATGAAACTGAAACGACGATTACGGAGAAGAGAAGATGGATTTACGAGCAGCAGCAGCAGCAGCTCGAACAACAGCGATGATGATTCTTCGTTCTGTTCGAAGGCTGATGATGAGTTCGTTGGAAAAAAGGGAAAAGGAGAGCAACGATTTCACGTGCCAGCGGAGGAGGCGATGAACGTGATGATGGCGTCGAACTTTTTGGGGTGTTGAATTAGTATTACGCTTCTTCCGTTACATGCCGTTCCATCTGTTGACGGCGCCGTTGCTTTTCATCTTATTCTGCATCTCTTGGGTGTTTGCGGAAATCCGAGCGATATCGACGAGTTCTGCTTCGCAAGTGACTAATAACGTGTCATCCTCCGCGTCGTAGATTTCTCCAGTAGTCACGATGCGGAGTTTGTTGCTCGATATGGATTTGATTTTGCACAGGATGCGACAGGTTCGGTGAAGAGGGAACGGTTTTTTCAGATTGACTTTGAAATTTATAGTCGTAGCGGTTGGAGCGAATTCGCACTTTGCAATTTCCGCCGTGCATTCGTCCAGTATGGTTTCGATCGATCCACCGTGCGCGGTGGTGTACCCGTGTAAACAGATTGCAGCGCCTTCACCGGCTCTGACTGCGCCGTGCAGCTCTCCGTGGTCGCATCCATTTCGAGGGAATCTGTAAAAATGTCGGACGTCCAAACCTGCTTTCGCCGCGGAATCACCGCTGGCCCAGCACCCAGGCGCTACGACAAAATCGTGCGGTCGCTCACACGGCACGTGTTTCATGAACGGAAAATACATAGGGTCCGTGCTGAGTTTAGTCAAGAGCGTGTCGTTTGGCGGGAATAAACCGTTCGGCCGGAATGGAATCCCGGTCGCAAACGCCGCCTTCCGATAATCCTCCGGCGTTAAATCTAAAGTGTTATCAATGACCACTTTCGGTCTGTTCTCAACCAAAGACCTCTCGTCGATCGTAATCTTCCTCGCGCCTCCGGCTTGATTCGAGACCACTTTCCCGTTTTCCAACTCGTTTTGGTAATGCGCTCGAATGTCTTTCTCGGTCACGAATTTCGACATCACCAAATCATCGTCCAAAAAATGTGGTTCTTTCTCCGGGTGTTCCTCTTTGAGTATTTCGTTCAGGGATACTTTTTTGCTCGTCCATTCGTCCATTTCTTTGAATCTGCTCTGATGAATGCGGATTGGGATGATAAAGAAGATGTGAGATGATGATGCTTATTGTGATCAATATTTAAGAAGAATAAAGCGAAAAAAAAAAGAATACGTTACGAAATCAGAACCCCGGACGTTTTTTCATAAAAGCGCAGGAAGAAACAGTCGCACAACAGCGCACAAACGTGAGTAAACGCGCAGATAAGAAAGTTTTGCGAACGGAAAAACCACCACGACCGCCATGGCGAAGAACGACGCGAAGAAGAAGAAACCTGTGACGATAATGTCCTGCGCGGACATCTCTTCGAACTTTTCGAAATACGTCAAAACGAACGACTCGAAAGCGCTTTTGAAAGGTTTCCGAGGTTTGTTGTTACGCGAACGAAAAGAAGAAGAGGCGGAGAACGACGAGAACGGGAGAGGAAAAGACGCAATAAACGACGAGGAAAAGTTCTTTTCGGACGCGAAACGCGCGATGGGTTTATCCGATGCCATAGTGAAGGTAGGTTTTATGCGTTCGTGCGGTCGCGTCGAGCGCGCATCGCGCCGGTTTCGACGCGCGCGAAGAGAGAAATCTCTTCTTCTTTTGTCTCTTTGGTCCGTTTGAAAATTTTTGTGGGCACCTTAGTTCTCACCCCTATGTGTGTGTTTTCTCTCTCTCTCTCTCTTTTATAACGACAACAACAGGCGCTGGAAGACCTCGAGGAGGATGAAGGCAACATCGAGAAGAACGATAAAGAAGGTCGCCGAAAAGAAGCGGATAACATCACGCTTTTCATTAAACAGGTGACCGAGGCGATGACGGTACACGCGGATAGCGGATTCTTCGCGAAGAAGTATAACGAGAACGCCGACGAGGAAGAGAAAGCGGCGTACAGAGAAGCGTTTTCGGGACTGTTGAGCAGTTTTGCTAACCGCTTTACGAGTGAGATTGAAAGCGACGAAGCGTACGATAACTACGTGACAGCGTTTGGGGACGTTCAATACGTCGTCGTGGACTTGTTGGAAAAGATGGAGGAGAAGGAGAAGGAGAAGTGGGCGCCGATGCTCAACGTGGCGTGCGATATGGCGTTTGATGATAGAACGTGCGTGGAAAACGTGAGACAGTGTTATCGATTGTTGAACAAGTTGATCGAGAAGTGTAAATCAAACTTGAAGAAGCTCGGGGACGAGGTATTGCTCGACCGTTCGAGTAACTCGTCGTCGCCGGAAGGGAGTCAATTGAACGCTTCTCGATTGAAGAAGTTGGCGAGAGCGTTTGAGACGTGCGGTGATTTCGAATGCCAGAAGGAGATCACGATAATTTCTATCCATTTGCTACACAGTAAGAAGTGCGATAGTTTCGATCCGACCACCGAGCACGGGATGAAGACGATAAAGACGCTCTTTCCGAAACGATCGGAGGAGATTTTACTGCTCCAGGAGACGCTCGTGAAACTCGGCGATAGCTGCGAAAGGTTTCCTCTCGTCGTTGACTTTGTTCGACAATCGAACGCTTTGCTTGGATCCCGAGCTTCGGTATTTTCGTACGAGTGCGAAAAGGCAAAATTTGGCGAGTTCGAAGTTGCAGATAATCTCGTGCATTTTAGCAAGTATATGGGTTTGACTTTGAACGTGCGCTTGGAGAAGGGCAAGGATGATGCCACCACCGTGGACGTGATCGAACAGAACATCCGCGTCGCGAATTTTAACAGTTCGACGAACACGCTTACGATTGGCATTTTTCAGAAATGCGAGGGGATGTTGGAACGAGATGTTTTTGACGCGAAAGACGACGGCTGGATCTCATTGACGTTTAAACCGGAAGACGTCCCTGGAGTAAAAAATTGCGTTCGAGTGTACGCGGAAAGCGGATCCTGCAAGGCGATGGAAAAGTTGAGAGACACGCTCGACGCTTCGGCGCGAAAGAAGACGTCCAGAGGAGTTGAGGTGACGTATGATTTGCAAGAGATACTCACGCAACCAGAGTCGACGACGGATTTAATGGAACCAGAACCGTTACCACGCAATCCAACCGCGACGAAGGATCTCGCGGCCGACGAAGAAAAAAATATCGCAAAGAAGGCAACGACGAAGGCAAAAGAAAGCAAAAAGAAAGCGTTGCCAACGCTATCGTTACCAAGCCCTTCATCGAAACCCGTGAGAGCAGCAAAAGCAAAGGCCAACGCGAAATTAGCCGCGCAAAACGCGGCGTACCAAAGCGCGCTGAAGGAAAAAGGAAACGCGGAGAAGATTGCATCCCCGATCGAGGCGAAGAAGACGCAGCAGCAAAAGAAGAAGATTGGAAGTTTGAGAGACATCTTCGCCAACGACAACGACCAAAAAGAAGAAGAGGAAGACGACGAAGAAGGAAACTATGGCAAAAACAGTTTTCTTGACCAAACGGACGAATCGTTGGACGCTGGCGACGAGGACGCAGCAAAAGTTCCCTCCTTCGAGGAGGACGAGGAGGGAGACGCTCTGTTAGAGAAGAAGAAGACGACGAAGAAGAAGACAAATGAGAGAACTAAAGATCATAACAACAACTACGACGACACTAAAACGCCAAAGGCGACTATAAAGGTTCCGAAAACCGCGCCTCTTCGAAAGCCCGAGAAATCGACCGTGCGCTTTGCTCCGCCGACGAAAGAAACAACTTCACGCGGTATGAAAGCGGCGTTGGCGCCTACGACAACGAAGAATAAGAAGGAAAGTTGGCGAGAAAAAATGAGCAATCTTACGAATACTTTACACGTCGATGACGACGAGGAAAACAACATCGACGCACAACTTGGCAAAAGTGGCAAGTCCGAGAAAGAAACGCTGAGTTATAATAAAGCGAAAATTGGACGAAGATTGAAATTTTCCACAGGGAAGAAGGCAGACGAAGCGTCTACGCTGAAACGTAAGAATCGAGGCGACGACGACGACGACAACAACGACGATTTTGCGTATCGCGACGATGAAGAAGACGAAGACGACGATGGTTTGTTGTTGTTTTCTTCGCAAAACGAATCTGACGAGCGAGTAAAGAAACGAGCTGCGACGGCAACCAAAGTTGTTGGTCTGAAAAGTAGCGACGAAGACTTTGGAATGGAGGAGGAGGAAGACGACGAAGACGACGATCTCCCCTCTGCTGCGGCCGCAGAAAACCAATTCGACGCGATTAAAAACGCCATGGAAACGCTTCGACGCACCAAGACGCGCGAAGCTGAATCTAAAGTGCAAAAACTTTCCAAAAGTCTCGAGATGGACTTTGAAAAAGCGTCGAGCAAACTCGCTCGAGAAGTTTCAGAAAACGTCCAAACCTCCAAGCGCTTCATCGACGAGACCGCGCACCAACTCGAAAAAGAGGAGCAGAAAATCCTCGCGCGTCTCGAAGATATTACAAAAAAGTTTACCCGAGACTTTGAGCGCGAACGCGACCTCTTACTCGCAGTCAAATCCAAAGGAAAGTCCGCGTACAAAAACGCCAACGCCGCCGTCAAAGCCGTCGTCGAAGAGGCGAACGACGAGTGGAACGCGTTACAAACGAAAATGCGCGAAAAGTCCGCGAAATTCAAACGAGAGTGTAAAAGGATCCGCCGAGAGTGCGCGGAGCAAACCGATTTGAAGAAGATGCTCTTAAACATGGCCGAGATGATTTGATCTTTTTTATTCGAGAGGAGAAAATTGTACGCGGAAAAAGAACGAGAACGAGTTTGAGAAAAAGGAGGAAGAAAAGAGAGACACGCGCAAACAAAGAACGCGCTTTCAAAGGTTCCATTAGGATAGCGCGCATAAACATCATGCATAAATACAAAAGAAAGACACAAACACACACATATCTTCTGAGTTACTGTGACACCCAACTCGATGATCGTCCTTCTTCTTTGGGAAGCGCTTTCTTCACGTATATTTCGCTCTCTCTCATTCCTCCTCGCGTATTTTCCCTCTTTTTGAATGCACTGAACCATTGGCCTTCTTTTCCTCCTCCTTTTCCTCGTTGTCGTGTGGCTCATTTATGGCCCAAAATGCTTCACTCGTCGTTTTCCCACATTTCACAAGAAAGATATAATTCGGCGAATTCGCTCCAAGCTCCAAAACACACACGCGCGCGTTTGTTTGTATCACTCAAGACACACGCACACACGCACACGCGTTGTTAAATAAAGCGTGGCAGCTTTTTTTTGATCGTTGCGGCGCAGAATCAATCGATGATGATCGCTTCTTCTTCTTCTTCCGGGATGAATTCTTCTTCTTCTTCTCGGGGAAGATTATCGTCGACGACGTCGCCTAAAACGCTTCGCGCTTTATCTTCCTCGCAATCATCGTCGTCGTCTCGACAAAGATCGAAGAACAGATCGCGCGTCGTCGTGGTCTCCTCTTCCTCTTCTTTTGGTGGTGTTCGTGGTAAAAGAAGAGCGCTTTTGTCTTCCTCTTCTTTCGCGCATCAATCTCGCAGCGCGCGAAATCCGCTCGCCGGTTTATCCTCTCGCGGATTCGCTCGAGGATTCGTTCGATATAATTTCCAGGAGGAGGACGACAACGTCTCGTGTAGAACGACTCTGAACAAGACGAAACGAAGATTCCAAAACGTGCGCCCGAGAAACAGCAACTTCCCGTCCGGGAACAGCGCGACCGAAATCGAGGACTGCTTATCGGACGAAGAGTGCAAAGATCAACTCATCGAAGGGTTAGAGAAGAGTTTAAGCTCCAGTCGAGAGGAGGAAAAAGAGGAAGAGAAGAAAAAGAAAGAGGAAACGAAAACAAAAACGGCGTTAGTCTCTTCGCCCGCGGAAGGAAGCGAGACGAAACCAAAAAAGCGAGAATTCGTCAACGCGAAAGGGTACGACGGGGACGAGTGTTCCGTGGACGAGGATAACTGCGCGGTGTCGGAACCACCGCTGAACTTTGGCCGATTGCGATCGGTCGGGACTATTTCTCGGTCGTTTGAGATTTGGACGTTTGCGTTTACGTTTGTTATTCGAAGGGTGAGTTTGGGGTTGAAGTGGACGTATAAGGGCGGGTACACGGAAGAGAAGAGAACGGCGAGATTGGAACGGTTGGCGAAGTGGTTGAGACTCGGGTTGTTGAGGTTAGGTCCGACGTTTATTAAGGTTGGGCAGCAATTCAGTACGAGGGTGGACGTGTTGAGTCCGCAGTTTATCCGCGAGTTGGAGAAATTGCAAGATCGCGTGCCACCGTTTCCAACGGATATTGCGAGAGAAATTTTAACCGAAGAGTTAGGGAAGCCAATTGACGACGTGTTCGATGACTTTGACGACGTCGCGTTGGCGGCAGCGTCGCTCGGACAAGTGCACTTGGCCAAGTTGAAAACCACGGGGGAGCAAGTCATCATCAAAGTTCAACGACCTGGGTTGAAGGAGATTTTCGACATCGATTTGAAAAACTTGAGAGTGATTGCGAAGTGGTTGCAGTCGGTCGATCCAAAAAACGACGGCGCAAAGAGAGATTGGGTGGCTATTTTCGACGAAACCGCGAGAGTGTTATACGACGAAGTCGATTACACGAACGAGGCGCAAAACGCGACGGATTTCGCGAAACAATTCGAAACGCAAGATTGGATTAAAGTGCCGAAAATCTTTTGGGATTACACTTCTAGACGCGCGATGTGCATGGAGTACGTCCCAGCGACGAAGATTAACGATTTAGCCGGGATTCAAGCCATGAATGTTGATCCGGATCGCATGGCGAGATTGGCGGTGGAGGCGTACCTTCAACAAGTCTTGAGATTTGGATTTTTCCATGCGGATCCGCACCCTGGGAACGTTGCCGTGGATAACAAAGATCCAGAAGGCAAAGGTCGATTGGTCGTTTACGATTACGGCATGATGGGTAGAATTCCAGACGAAACTAGAGCTGGTTTGTTGGACTTATTTTACGCCACCTACGAAGGGTCCTCGAAATCCGCCACCAAAGCGTTGATCAAGATGGGCGTTTTGGTCGATACCGGCGGCGATTTAACCGCGGTAGAAAGAACGGCTGGTTTCTTTTTGGAAGCGTTCGGGAAAAGAATCAACTACCAAGAATCTAAAAGAGCGGAAGATAAAGAGGCGTTCGAAAAGGAATTCAAAGAACCGCGAACGAAGGAAGAGAAGCAAGCGGTCAGAAAGAAAATTTTGACGAACATCGGGGAAGATTTGATGGTGGTGTCTAAAGACCAACCGTTTAGGTTTCCGGCTGAGTTCACTTTTGTGGTGGTGCGTTTTATTGTGTGCTCGATTTGCTTTTTTCACTACTCGTTGTTCGTTTCTTTGTTTGTTTGTTTATTTGTTTGTATATTCGCGCTCGAAAAGGGGGGTATATATACGAAAGAGCGTGTGACGTGCGTTTGCTGTGAAGAAAACTCATCTAGAATTTTATGCACTTCGTGAGACTTTGCGTCGCTGTCGAAAACAAGGCATTGTGGTTTCTCTGAGCAAACAGCACATCACTTCGTCGTGTGTACTCGATCGTCACTGTTCCTTCCTTCCTTCCTATTCTGATGAGCATTCTTACTGACTTTTTTTTTATCTTCTCTTTTCTTATATATTACAGAGAGCCTTTAGCGTCCTCGACGGCATCGGCAAAACGCTCAACAAAAAGTTTGATATTGGTGAAATCGCAGCGCCATACGCGCGTAACTTGCTCATCGAAGCCAACCCGGATGCGCTTCCGCCGCAAGTTGTTACCGCGCAGCGCGAATGGTTGAAGAGAGCTGACGCGCAAACGCGAGCGGTTGTGAACTTGTTCAAGGCGCCGGACGCGATCGAGTCCATCGCCGATATCATTCGAAGAATTGAAACCGGTAAGTTGAAAATCAGAGTCCGCGCTTTGGAAGTTGAACGCGCGGTTGAGAGAGTTGCGGTGACGCAAGACATTACTTTGAAAGCGTTGATTGCGTCGTGCATGGCGAACATTGGGTGCGTCTTATGGGTAACCAATCCGGGATTGTATCTGATCCAAGCGAAAATCGCGTTGGGCTTAGCCACCGTGATGATGTTGCAAGCGGTCAAAGGACAGTTGACTTTGAGCAAGATGTTGAAGAAAGAAGCCAAGTACTCCGGAGCGGATTAATACATAAATCAAAATGCATTGTAAACGAGAATTATTATAACAAGTAAGTTTTATAAGTACAATCTCTCTCTGTGTTCTCGTTCGTGTTGGCGTTATTTCTCTCTCTCTCTCTCCTTCGCTCTCTCTTTTCGCTCCATCTAAATATTATTATCATCGTGCACTAAAAATCACAATCTGTGCGGAACTCAAAGTGTTGAGCGTCTGCGTTGTTATTCATGACTCCTGCTTTTTGGTACTGATCGACGCGATGTTCGAAAAAGTTCGCCTTGCCTTGCAACGAAATCGTCTCCATCCAATCGAACGGATTCTGCGCGTTATAATACTTACTCGCGCCCAACTGCACGAGCAAACGATCGGCGACAAACTCGACGTAATCTGACATTAAATCTGCATTCATGCCGACTAACGCGCAGCTCAACGCGTCGCAGACGAATTCTTTTTCGATTGCGACTGCGTTGGAGACAATCTCGTGCAGCTCCTCCTCGCTGAGCTTGTGCTTCAACTCGGAATACAGCTCGCAGGCGAAATCGCAGTGCAACCCTTCGTCTCGACTGATCAACTCGTTGGAAAACGTCAAACCTTTCATCAATCCTCTCTTCTTTAGCCAAAAGATGGCGCAGAAACTGCCGCTGAAGAAAATACCTTCCACGCATGCGAAACCGACTAAACGTTCGGCAAACCTCGCCGACGAAGACTCGATCCATTTCATCGCCCAATCCGCCTTCTTTTTCACGGTTGGAATCGTATGAATCGCTCGAAACAAATTTCTCTTCTGAATTGGGTCTTTCACGTACGTCTCTAACAACAACGCGTACGTTTCGCTGTGAATATTCTCGATGGATTGCTGAAACGCGTAAAACGCTCTCGCCTCGGGAACCTGAATCTCTTTCATAAACCGCACGCATAAATTCTCCAAGACGATACCGTCCGAGGCGGCGAAAAACGCCAAAACGTGCGTGATAAAATGTTGCTCGTTCTCGTTCAACGTGATCCAATCTCTGTAATCGTACGTCAAATCAATCTCCTCCGCGGTCCAAAAGCTCGCCTCCGCTTTCTTATAATACTCCCAAATTCTCGGGTATTTCATCGGGAACAACGTAAATCGGTCCTCGTTTGGCATCAACAAAGGTTCCTCGGCGTCTAAAGCCGCGTTCACCATCGCTCTTTGCCTTTCTCTCCCTTCCTGCACTCTTTTCGCGTACGGCGAAGAGAAGCAAAACATATCCGCTTGCTCTTCGTCGTCCAAATGGATCGATTTGCGTCCTCCTTTCGGCGTGGACGGTACGTCTTCCTCTTCCTCTTCGCTCGACCACTCGCTCGTCTTCTCGCGACGACGCGGCGGCTCCTGAATCGGCGACGCCGCCACATCTTTCAACTCTCTCTCATATAGAACATCCGCGCTCCCTTTACTGCTCGTCGACGTCGAGTCGTCCGATGATCGATCGTTTTCCGAATCGTCCTCGTCCGCCAAAGTTGTCTCTAGACTCAAAAAATGTTTCCCTGAGTTCAACATCCCTGGTGGTGACGACGACGATCCTTCTAATTTTTCCTCCTTAGTCGTCGTCGTCGTAGTACTCGTAGTACTCGTCGTCGTCGCTCCGCTGCTCTTCTTTCCTTCAAACTCTCCTTCCGTTTCTTCTTCCTCGCAACTGTTCTCGCTCTTGGAATTATCAAACGTTAACTTCCGCTGAATATCTCTCGCTAAAAACGACATATCGTTACCACCAAGAGAGAGATTTTGAGAGTTCTCGCCAATCCAATTCAATTTTCTACAAAGAAATTCTCTCTCTCTTTCTCTCTCTCTCTCTTTTTCTTGTTGCAAAGTATTATTCAAATCGAGATCGATGTATTAATATCTCCCTCTCTCTCTCTCACTCTCTCTCTCTGTGTTCTTTCTTCTTCTTTAAATTATGTGTGTAATATAAAAGAAGGGACAAAAATCAGTTGTACGAAGTGACGTCTCTGTTGTTTTTGGCGGGAAGTTGTTTGATTTTTTTTTTTGAGTGAAGAAGTTTAGGGTTTTATGAGTGTAAAAAAAAAGAAATTAAAATTTGGACGAACCCCCTCGACAGACATTTCACGCTGCGCTCTTTTGCAGAAGAGAGAGAGAGAAAGAAGAAGACACACACGAGGAAGAAGATATACACACATATATAAGAATAATACTAATAATAATGGGACGAACGCCGGTGAAGTTAAAAGAAGTGATCTACGGCATTTCCTCGAACAAAGTCGAAATCATGGGCTCCTTAGGCCGAGACGCCTTGAGCGCGATCTCGAAGAAAATAGGAGGCGGATGGTTCGACGTGACCGTGTTCGGGATCGCACCGACCGTGGGGACCGTGATGTAAGTGTTATTGTTTTCTCTCATCTATCTTTTGTCAGGTCGTCTTTTGTTGTTGTTTCCGAAAAGGACGGCGTTTTGGTTTCTCTCTCTCTCGTCCTCTTTTTAAACGCAGAACAAATGCGACGACGAGGTACACAAAGACGGGAAAGAGAAAGGAGAAAGAACCCGCCGCGCGATCATCGTCTAACCCTTCTCTCTCTGATCACAAAACAGGTACGCGCTGAACTACAAAGAACAAGAGAAACTCCACCACAGATTCTAATACACAGAGATTGAAGGAACAGCAGAGAGAGTATATATATATAATAAACCTTGTCGGGCAGCGATCCTGTCGTTTCCCCACAAACAACAGCGAAAGAGGAGAATAGAACGCTTTGAAATTTAGCCGTAGCAGTCAAAGCTTTTCAATACGAAAGAGTGCATTGAATGTATATTTGCGAAACGCGATAAACGCCGCGCGATATGAATACGTTTAAGATGATGATGATTGGTCGTCTTTGTCTTCTTCTCATACTTCGCACGCATGAACAACGCGCTTTTATTATCTCTTCTGTTTCTTTGTCTTCTTCTTTCTTCGAATAGACCTATGCGTTGTCGTTTGCGCTTTCGAAGCGAACTGCTTATTTATGAAAGAAAGAGCAGACGTTTTTGATGGAATCTCTTTACTCTCATCTCCGTTTTGTTCTTCGTTCTTTTTCTCGCCGCGATTAATCGGGAGAAGACGTCGACGAAACGAGAGAGGGGAGAGAGTTACGTAATAAAAGTCTATTCATCGTCTTCTTTGAAGAGAGAGCAAAAGAGAGACAACGCGCAATAGATATAAGATATGACGATAACGACTTCCAATCGGCACTTTCAACATCCACCTGTTGAAGTTGGTGCGATTTCCCCACGCGCGGCGCAATCGAAGAAGAACTCGAAAGCGATTCCCCCAATCTGGGTGGTTTTAGAACTCGCGTGCATCACGTTTTTTTCCGTCGCCGGTGGGCCGTACGGGTTCGAGGACGCCGTCGGTGCCGCCGGCGCGAAGATGGTGATGATTGGTTTACTCGTCGTGCCTTTTATTTGGTCGATACCTTTAGCGCTGATGACGAGCGAACTGTCGTCGATGTTTCCGGAAACGGGAGGGCACATCATTTGGGTACACAAAGCGTTTGGGACGTTTTGGAGTTTACAGAATTCATTGTGGACGTTTTATACGAGCGCGTTGGATAACGCTTTGTATCCCGTCATGTTCGTGGACTATCTGGAGGAAATTTTATATCCGGAAACGGACGATGAGTTAAGATGGCAGTATTCGATGGCGATTAAGGTGATTTTGTTAGGATTTGTGACGAGAGTGAACATTAAAGGGACGGATATTGTCGGGAAGTTTGCCATGGGGTTTGCCATGTTTGTGTTGGCGCCATTTTTGGTGACGATTGTGTTGGGGAGCGGGAGGACCGTTCAAGCCATCGCCGGCGGAACGATTTTATCGAAGAGAAGGAAACCAATCGAGTGGTCGAAATTTTTCGCGGTTATGTTTTGGAACACCAGCGGGTTTGATTGTGCCGGGACGTGCGCGGATGATATTCCGAATCCTGGGTACACGTACCCGAGAGCGTTGATTTTAGCCGTGTTTATGGTTTTCGCGACGTATTCGATTCCAACGCTCGTCGGGTTGGCGTACGTGCCAACGACCGAGGAATGGACGGACGGCACGTTCGTGGACGTGGCCGATGCCGTTGGTGGGGATAAATTAGGGGATTGGTTAGGGTTTACCGGAGCCATTAGTGCGACTGGGATGTTGTGCACGTTGTTGTGCACGACGTCGAGGCAATTAGCCGGGATGTCCATCACCGGGTTGTTTCCGAAAATATTCAACGAGAGACACCCGGTCTACGGGACGCCGCAATATGCTATATACGCAACGAGCGCGTTGTCTTTAGTGTTCACCGGGTTCAACTTTGCCATGTTAGCCGAAGCAGACATGTTGTTTTATTGTTCATCGACGATTTTGAAATTCGGCGCGTTGGTGTCTTTACGATGGCAAATGCCTCACGCGGAGAGACCGTTTAGCATTCCGTTTGGGAATTTAGGTTTATTTGGCGTCGCCATACCGCCCACGTTGGCGTGTTTGAGCGTCGTGTTGACGTGTCAAGGCTCGTGTTTGAAAATTGCTATTCCTGGAATGGTTTTAGGGGTGATTACGTATTACGCCAAAGGCGGCGCTCGAGCCGTGGAGCATATGATTCCGTTAGACGAAGACATCGTAGACATGACGAATGATAGTGGTAAAGGGGATTTAAATATGCGCGAATTTACTTTAGACGACGACGGCGATAATAGTAACGACGACGGCATTGATGCGAAGAAGAATATCAAGATTGAAAGCTTCTCGGTGGGAGAAGAACCGTACGTGGCGCGCTCGCTGGCGAAAACTGTTTCGCTCAAATCGTACCCGACTGAACAAAACGATTCCTTCGATTCGGATGAAGAGGTTAATACTAATGATAATAACGATAGTAGAAATAACGCCGCCGCGAGCAAAATCAATTGAGTAGCAGAGAGAGAGAGAGAGAGAGAGAGAGAGAGAGAGAGAGAGCATAGATAGGAACCGGTCATGCGTGCGCTAGGAAAATTTGTAAAAAGCGTTTGCGAGAAAAAAAATAAGCCAGCACAGACCAAAATTAAAACACTTTTCGCCACTTTTTCCTTGCTTTTTGGTTTCAAGGTTTGCGCGTTCGACGCACACTTTTTGAGCGGCGAAAGAAACGGGGAGACTATTGGAAGGGAAGGAAACGAAAATGTCCTCGTGGTTCTCTCGATCGAAGAAGCCTCCCGGTGCTGGTGCGGCGAGCGGGGGCAACGAAGGATACAACGTCCCGGACGACGATTCGGTGGAGGATTCAGACGAGGACGAAGGACACGCGCAGCACACGACGAACAACAACAATAATAACCATCAAATCATAGGACAACAAATCCTGAACGATTTCACGACCCGCGACGAGGAGTACGACCCAGATTTTGAGGCTGATTTAGCGAGAGCGATCAGCGAGTCGTTGTCTATCAAACAAAACGTGAAGGACGA
>Ga0255771_1000283_pt1 | contig 58786 bp, 55 predicted proteins | sample 011ome_19_FD_179969 | JGI IMG/M metagenome (GOLD analysis project Ga0255771, IMG submission 179969) | Coastal salt marsh microbial communities from the Groves Creek Marsh, Skidaway Island, Georgia - 011510BT metaG (version 2) | ecosystem: Environmental > Aquatic > Marine > Intertidal zone > Salt...
GCTGTGTTTTAACTGCGGGTTATAAGAACTCTCGTCCTTTCGTGGGCGATGCACGTCTGTCGTGGAAGGTGGCCTACATGCGAGTACCCTGTGCAGTATGACTGCCAGCGCGCATAATGAGGTTTATTCTACCAAGTTTCGACATAATATATGCCATTATATTGTTGCGCAACTAACGCCAGCAGGGTGGGTTGATCTGCATGTATTACCAATCCTTTGGACTCTCTGAACCGCCGTTTTCGATAGCGGTTAATCCTCGATATCTCTTTATGAGCGCGCAACATCGCGACGCCCTCGCGCACCTGTTATACGGCGTGGGCAGTGGCGGCGGATTTATTCTACTCACGGGTGAGGTAGGTACCGGAAAAACGACGCTGAACCGGTGTTTGCTGGAGCAGCTGCCCGACAATACCGATATCGCCATCATATTGAATCCTGCGCTGAGCGCGGTTGAGCTGCTTGCTACGGTTTGCGATGAACTAGCGATCGAATACCCGAGGGGTACCGATAGCCTGAAAGTGCTGACTGATGCGCTGCATCAATTTCTGCTCGCAAACTATGCGTCCGACAGAAGAACCGTACTGATGATCGATGAGGCGCAGCACCTCAATTTTGATGTTTTGGAGCAAATTCGATTGCTCACGAATCTCGAGACTGATGAGCGAAAATTGTTGCAAATTATTCTGATTGGTCAGCCCGAGTTGGGGGCGATATTGGCGCGACCCGAACTGAGGCAGCTGAATCAACGCATCACAGCGAGATTCAACTTGACAGCTTTGGGTGCCGATGAAGTCAGGGTTTACGTTAACCATAGATTGCAGATTGCAGGACTTGCGGAGCATCGCGCGTTGTTCAACGACTCTGCACTGCGCGAGGTTTACCACTTAACCGATGGCATACCGCGTTTGATCAATCTCGTCTGTGACAGAGCGATGATGGGAGCCTACGGCAGGGGTCAGTCAACGGTATCAAAACGCCTCGTGCGAGAGGCGGCGGGGGAGGTCCTTGGCTCTGACTCGAGGACAATTCTGCGGCCAACGAGTTCATTCAGGGCGCGGGTGGCAACGGTTATCGTGGGATGTGTCGCGGTTGTCGCAGTTGCGATATACCTTTTTGAGGATGATCTTGCCATGTTTGAACAGGTGCGCTCATCCGCATTATGGAGCGAGCCTGAGGCGCCCCAGATGAATGATGATGCTGTACTGGCACGAGGCGTGGAGGCCGCTGCAGTGCCGTCTGATCGATGGCAGTTGGATCCAGTCCGCGCTGAGCAGGCACTGTGGCAGCTGCGTTTCGATAACCCATTCAAGGGCGCTTTGTGCACGGCCGCCTTGACCGCCGGTTGGCAATGCGAAACGGTGGAGTCCGAAGTCTGGGACGAGGTAGCGGCGATGAAGCGCCCGGTGCTGCTGGATCTTCGTCGGACTGATGGATTCGCAGCCGCTACGGTTTTAATGCGCATTGAGGGTGATGCCGCGCTCATCTGGGACGGCCTTGAGGCTTGCACCATCCCACTTGCTTCGTTAACCGGGAGTTGGTTGAACCGTTTTCGCTATCTCTGGATGAGCCCGGAGGGCTGGACTGGGCCGCTCGTTCCCGGCGATCAAGGGCCGGTTGTGCGCCAAGTGGTGGAAGCATTCGCCGTCCTTGACGGCCTGCCCGCACCGCCGCTAGATGTGTTTACCCCCGCACTAGAGCAACGGGTGATGGCCTTTCAGGCTGCGACGGGCTTGAAGGTGGACGGCGTGATTGGCGCACGCACTCTGCAGACACTCAATGATCAATTAGGACGAGGTTGGTGGTCTCCCTCGGCGATTGATCAGTTCAACCTTCGCATTGGGGCTGCGCCATGTCTTTGATCCTTGACGCATTGGAGCGATCTGAAAGCGAGCAAAGAAATGTGCCCTCCATTTCTGTATCGGATGAAGTTGCAAACGTCTCAGACCAACGTAAGGGTTGGACGAGGGCGCTGGGGCCGGGCGTAGCAGCATTGGCACTGATGAGTCTTGGGTTTTGGTGGTTTGGGTCGGATGTCGGCACGTCGGGGGAAGGGGCTGAAAGGGGCGCGGTGCAAGCTGACGGGGCCATAAAAGAGAGAGTTCAAGCGCTCGGCCTACCCATTCAACCTCAAGATGCGCGGCAGCCAGTAGCGCCATCAGCAGACAATTCCTTGCCATCGGCACCAGCACCTCCCTCTTCCCAAGCCGAAGTATTGGGTCGCGTTTCGGTAATCGACTCCAGCGAATTGCAGGCGCTGAATCAAGCGATGTGGAGAGACGCAGAGGCGACTGCTGAATCGATGGTGAGCGAGGGAGGAGAGGAAGCAGATGTTTTGGGGGTCCCCCAATTGCAAGCCGATCCTGAAGAACGGTTGGAGCCGGACCCACTCGCAGTGACCGAGACGTTGGTTACCGAGCCGGCAGTAGATCTGCAAGAGGTGATGCAGCGATTGGCTTTGGAGGTCGGCGAGACCTCACTGCTTCCCCATCCCGTAGCGTTGCTCGATACCCTGACGCAGGCGCAAAAGGATAGTGTACCCACGATTATTTACAGCGCTCATCAGTACGGCGGGGATGCGGCCTTTGTCGAGTTGAATGGCAACCGACTGAAGGAAGGGGAGCGGGGCGATGGGATTCGTGTCATCGAAATCCTCCCGGATAGCGTCATTCTTAATGTTTCGGGAGCAGAGTTTCGACTGAAGGCGCTCAATTCCTGGGTCAATCTTTGAGCTCGTTGTCGCCGCTGTTGAGGCCCAAGAAAGTCATCATCGCGTGATACAAGTCTCTCTGTTTCATGAAAGGTTTGAGTAGTTTTGGGTCTGATAGATTGGCGAACAGAGGCACGTTTGCGCCTGTGTGCTCTTCACTGAACCCGTTGTTTGTTGCGTAGTTGATCCGCATCACGCTGCCCTCGCGGGTCCTCACCCTTGCCGTGTGTCCGGGGGAATAAATGGGAACGGGGTAGTCAGAATAGTGGCTTGGTTCTGGCAAAATCTGGGCAGCTTGCGCATGATCTGCAGTGACCATAACGAGAGTGTCATTGTGTTGACCTGCAAATTCCAGCGACACTGCCAGCACCTCCTCCAATTGCGCTATCTCGCCGAGTGACCCACACGGGTTTCGCTTGTGGCTTTGCTTGTCGATGGATGCAGACTCCACCATCAGGAAAAATCCGCTCTCATTACTCGCTGAGAGGTGGCGCAAGGCCGTAGCCGTCATCGAGGCAAGTTCCGGAGTGGCGGCAAATGCCGGATTAGGTTCACATTCCATTATCTCGGGCGGGGTGGCCTCGCCAAGAAAATCTGACAGACTGTGGAGCCAGCTCGTTTCAGTGGGTGCCGCTCGCCTACCGTCCGAACCCCGCCACTTGACCTCGAGATTCTCAGTGTCAAAAAGACCGATGATTGCTTGGTCAGTCTGAATTTCCGACAGTTCGTCGCGGTCAGTGATGACGCGGAAGCCATTTTTTTCAGCGAGCGAGCGGATCGATTCTCCACTAGCCATTATCTGATTCAAAAACTTCTGGCCGCCGCCAAACAATATGTGTGCTTTGCTGCTGAATAGCTGCTCGATAATGGAGCCCGGGCCATTATTTTGCTTGGCATCCTGCGGGCAGACAGGTTGAGGCAAACCGTAATAGGTGCTCCCCAGGATTTCTTCTGGACCCTCGCAGCTTCTCGAGGAGACGTGCGCAAGAAATGAGGCCGGGGTGGCATCGGTGATAGAAGAAGTGGTGACGAGCCCCACCCGAAGGCCAGCCCCAATAGCGCGCTCGGCGATGGTAGGTAGATCTTCATCAGCGATATCCGTGCCGACTCTGCCCACACTGGTGATCCTGCCCGTCGCGATTGCAGTGGCTGTGTTTGCGGAGTCCGCAACATACTCGGGCTCGCCCGAGGCCGAGAGGGTTTCTACCTGCACCGCACCTCGAAACGGAAGTCCATCGAGGATGAGCGTCCCGCTCATACCAGTCAGGTAGTTCCGACCCATGGTGACATGTTGATCGTCGAATCCGTCGCCGATGATCAGGATGACATTTTTCGGAGCGGCGATGGTGTTCCACGAGGTAGTGCAGAGCAATGCCAAGGCAAAGCAGATGACAAGGCGGGAGGGTAAGTGATTCATCGTTTGTCGATTCATGGTGGGACGGGCGCAGAATAATCCGGGGTCTTCTGATGCACAATCATCTTTCAAGCGTGGTGCCCGATTTCGATATTTGGGAAAAAGACTCCCGTTATGGCACACTCCGTCGCAAATTTTTTGAGGTCTGAAGTTATGCCCGCTCTGTTGTCTCGCACCACTGCCTTGTCTGCTGTAGCACTCCTGGGGTCGGCTTTTGCTCCCTTCGCCCTTGCCGAGACGATATCTGGTGCAGATACCGCGTGGATGCTGACTTCGACGGCTTTAGTGTTGTTTATGACGATTCCCGGCTTGTCGCTGTTTTATGCGGGATTGGTGCGAGTAAAGAACGTACTGTCTGTCTTGATGCAGTGTTTTGCGCTGACCGCGCTCATGTCCGTTCTTTGGTTCGTGGTGGGCTATACCCTGGCGTTCGGATCTGCGGGCGTTGAACAGGGCCCGTGGATCGGTGATTTGGGCAACCTATTTTTGGCGAAGGTATCCATGGACAGTGTCAGTGGGTCAATCCCAGAGACGCTCTTCGTGATGTTCCAGTTAACCTTTGCGGTCATCACGCCCGCACTCATCGTCGGTGGATTCGCCGAGCGAATGCGATTTTCAGCCATGCTGATATTCAGCTCTCTTTGGTTGGTTCTGGTATATGCCCCTGTCTGTCACTGGGTATGGGGTGGAGGCTGGTTGGGTGAAATGGGTCTTCAGGATTTCGCGGGCGGCGCAGTGGTGCACATTACAGCCGGTGTTGCGGCGCTCGTTGCGGCGACGTCTCTCGGTGGCCGTCGGGGGTTCGGTCAGACCGCGATGCCACCTCATAACCTGACTATGACGGTGACCGGCGCTGGAATGCTCTGGGTGGGCTGGTTTGGTTTCAATGCGGGGTCCGCGGTCGCGGCGGACAGCAGTGCGGCCATGGCTATGTTAGTGACGCACCTCTCTGCTGCGTGTGGATCCCTCGCTTGGATGTGCATGGAGTGGATCCGTCATGGAAAGCCCTCGGTGCTGGGTATTGTGACTGGCATGGTCGCCGGTTTGGGGACCATTACACCTGCGTCAGGCTCCGTGGGGCCAGCAGGTGCGGTCGTGATAGGCCTTTCCGCGGGCGTTGTGTGTTACTTCGCAACGATAACGCTGAAAAACCGACTGGGTATCGATGACAGTCTGGATGTATTTCCTGTGCACGGTGTGGGCGGCATGCTGGGACTCTTTATGGCGGGAATCTTTTGCTCTCCGTCACTGGGGTTATTCAGCGGTAATGGGTTTTCTGACGGTGTTGAAGGTATTTCAGGCCAGCTGGCTATTCAGCTCTGCGGGATTGGCGCCACCTTTGTTTACACCGCAGTGATAAGCTGGGTGCTACTGCGTATCGTGAATGCGCTGGTGTCCTTGAGGGTCGATCAAGAGGATGAGACTGCGGGGCTTGATATCGTGCTACATGACGAGAGAGGTTACGACCTCTAACACGGGCACTCACTTCAAAGCAGGGCTGCGAGCTCTACGGTGACATCTAGTCGCTCAAATGACGGTTGGCTCTGCTGTATTTCCCAGATCGTCAGGGGATGTGCCTCTCCCCAATCCGCGGGATAGGTCAAGGTGAGGGTCTCGCCTCGTGCGCACACGGCGAGGTCTGGGATATTTTCCATTTCTTCCACGTGTTTCAGGATGACCGCCAACCTCAGTAGGATCATCATGCGGGCCACATTTTGTCGCCTGCGGCGGGGAATTGGTTCGAGGATCTCAGGCCTGATTTTTCCTTTCAGTCCGGATATCAATGCGGCCATGACCTCCTGGTCTTGCTGGGCGAATCCAGGTAAATCACTGTTCAGCACGAGATAGGCTGAGTGCTGGGAGTAATTTTTCTGAGATACCGCAACGCCAATCTCATGCAAAGCCGCCGCCCACGTTAGCAGGTCCATTTCGCCGCTGGTTAGGTGCCATTCCGGTGCGGTTGCTGAGGCTAATGTCTCCACACGGCGACAGACCAAATCAGCGATCGCCGCGTCTACGTTATAGCGTTGCTGCATCGCCACTACGGTGCGAGTGCGAACATCCTCATGGTCGAATCTTCCGATCAAGTCATAAATGACGCCCTCTCGCAGCGCTCCTGATGAAGTGCGCATTTCTTCTATTTGCAGCCCGTCAAAAATACCAAGAGTGATCGCCAGACCTGCGGTTACAACGCCTTTTCGCGTGTCGCTCAGCCCCTCCAGACTGAGTTCGTCAACGTGTCCGAAAGTCAGGAGTTTTTGCTTGAGTTTCTCGAGGGAATCGCGATCGATACCGTTTTCTCGCCAGCCCGCGCTTGCGATGAGGGTTTCGATTGCTCGGAGGGTGCCGGAAGACCCGACAGCTTCCTGCCATTGACTACTATGGTAGCCGCGCCGAATGTGCGAGACCTCAATTCGGGCTCGGTGGTACGCGGCGTCGAAACCATCGCGATTGATGATGCCGTCTGGAAGGTAGAGTCGGCCATAGGATACGCAGCCCATCTGTAGGCTCTCGAGTTTTTTTGGTTCAAAGCGCTCTCCGAGGATGAACTCTGTGCTTCCTCCGCCAATATCGATAACCAACCTGACATTGGCGTCGTCAGACAGAGTGTGTGCTACGCCTAGATAAATGAGACGAGCCTCTTCACGGCCGTAAATCACCTCAATAGGGGCGTTGATAATTTGTTCCGCTGGTTCGATGAATGCTTGGCGATTCTTGGCTCGTCGTAAAGCGTTGGTGCCAACAATGCGAATTTTGTCAGGGCACGTGCTGTCTATCAGTTGCTTGAAGCGTTCCAGACAGGTGAGGCCGCGCTCAATTGCCGTTGTCGTGAGCATGCCCGATTCGTCGAATTCACCGAGTTGCACTTTTTCGGCGAGGGCGTGGACCGGTTTTAGCTCTCCAAACTCTGATTTGGCGATCATTAGGTGAAATGAATTACTGCCCAGGTCGATCGCAGCCAAAAACTGCCCCTCGGTGCCGCTAGTGCCGGTCACGGATAGAGGTCCTTGTGCGTGGCAAAGCCGGTGTCGCGCACTGGCGCAAGGATTATTGGGTAGTTTGGACTCATTTTCGGTAGCGCCGCGTTGCTCTGCCAGTCATACGCGTGATCAATTCGTACCCTATCGTGCCACAGGCCTCCGCCACCTCGTCTACGCCCGGATTTTGTCCCCAGAGAATGGCGGGCGTGCCTATCGCCACAGAGCCGCAATCAGTAACGTCAACTGTCACCATATCCATCGATACGCGACCAACCAGAGGAACTTTTTTGCCATTAACGGCCACTGGCGTTCCACTTTGCGCGGACCAAGGGTAGCCGTCTCCGTAGCCCACAGGCAGCGTGGCGATCACGCTGTCGCGCTGCGCTGTCCAATGACCGCCGTAGCCAACGGACTCTCCAGCGCCCACCTGCCGAAGAGCCATCACGGTTGTGTGAAATTGCATGGCCGGCTTCAATGCTGAATTGCTGGTTGATCCGGTGATGAGGCCACCGTACATGGCGTAGCCCAAGCGACCCCAAGTGTCTTTTGCGGCGAGCCCCAGGCGGCTGGCTGCTGAATTGGAGAGACTCATTTCATAGGGCCAGTCCGACACAATTTCGTGCCACCGGTCCAGCTGGCGCTTGCTAAGGGGGCTCTCGGGTAGCTCGGCGGACGCTAGGTGAGACATGAGCGTTAGGCGAGCGCAGCCCGCATTTTCCAGTGATCGTCTCACGGTAGACAGCTGTTCAGCCGGGAATCCGAGTCGATGCATTCCGGTATCGATTTTTATCCACAAGTGAGGCAGCGCATCGCCGCGCGGCAAACACCAGTCGACCTGGGAGTGCTCGTGCAGTGCAAGCCATAGATTTTCTTCAGCCGCCAGCGCTACATCCTCAGCCGAGTGCGGCCCCTCTAGGATGAGAATGGGCTTGCCAATACCTGCAGCCCGAAGCGCTAACGCCTCCTCGGTAAAGGCCACAGCGAAAGCGTCAACTGAGCCTTCAATGTGCTGAGCGACTGGGACGGCCCCGTGTCCGTAAGCGTCGGCTTTGACAACGCCCATGAATCGAGTGGCGCCCAGGCTGGTTTTCAGCACGGCGATATTATTGCTAATGGCGCCGAGGTCGATGGAAACAGTGGTAGCTCTGGGCATCAGGGAGTGTCAAATCGATAAAGATGAAAAAGGCGCTGTGCCTCAGCCCAATAATTACCGGGCGTGCCATCGCCGACCGGCTTGCCGTCGATGGCTGTTACGGGTGCCAGTTCTTTTGTTGAAGAGCTCAACCAAACTTCGTCTGCTGACATAACTGTCTCGCGAGTTACCGGCCCGACTAGCGCCGGCCAATTGGTATGTTTTTCGATGAGCTCAAGGCACAAACGCCGGGTCACCCCCGGGAGCTTCTCATGGTCCAGTTCTGGGGTGTAGATCTGCCCGTCTTTAACCACAAAGACATTGCAGGCCGCCGCTTCAGTTAAAAGGTCATGTTCATTGAATAGCAGAACTTCTTCTGCTCCTTCATTAATTGCCTCCATCATATGAAGCACATTTCCGAGCAGCGCGGTGGATTTGATATGGCATCTGGCCCACCTCGCGTCTGCCCGGGTCACAGTCGTAAAGCAAGTCGCGGTTTCCATGTCGCCAGTTGACGGGGCATTAATAGGAAAGGTGTAGGCGAATACTGTGGGAATGGTGTGATCCGGGAATGCGTGTTGGCGCTTCTCAGCTACACCACGTGTGATTTGCAGGTAAATGCCTAGGTCACCGCTCCCATTGCGTTCGATCAGCAGCTTAAGCACCTGTGAAAGATCCTCATCCGACGGCGTAATGTTCAGTTGAATACCCGCGAGCGAGTGCCTGAGTCGATCCAAGTGATACTGAGCGGCGACCATTTTTCCTGCATAGCAGGGAATCACCTCATAGACGCCATCGCCGAAGAGAAAGCCGCGGTCCATGGGCGATATTTTCGCCTCAAGCAGCGGTAAGTATTCGCCATTGAGATAAGCGATTGTCATAGGGAGCCCTCTTGATTCAGCAAGGTAATGATAGCTTCCACCAGCGCACAGCCGGCGCCTTCCGCAAAACCATCCTCGGTAGCTGTCTTTGCGCCGGTGACTCCATCAACCGCACCAGATTCAACTAGAAGCAGTAGGTCCTTGCGGATATCCGCGATGATGTCCGCCCTGTCGTCATTATGGGAGTAGGCTAGGGCGCATACCGCATAGGCCGCCCAATTTGATACGTCTGCCACCACCAACTCATCGCAAGTGCTGATCGCAGGATGAATATCCAATTCACTTAAAACGTTGAGGGCTTTGCCCATGCCCATTTCATTGCCTCCGTCACCAATCGCTATCGTGGGACACTCGGCTAGCTCGAGATAGGCCTCAGCGGGGGTGCAGTCCGCTGAAATGTCCTTTCCTGCCATGTTGTAGTACCGCCCGTCCCGTGCGGCCCCGGGACGCTCGATACTGATCACGAGATCAGGCGGTGCGTTGTAGTAGAGATTGATCACTGACTCCCGGATTTGCTCTCTGGAGCCGGTGGGCAATTCAAGGCATCGGAACGCCGGACTCAGGCATTGGGTGAGGGCGGATTCGGAAAGGATCGTCGGTCGCAGTTGGTGCCGTTCGCAGGCCCGATAGAGTGCCATCGCCCCGGCGGGCCCATCTGTTTCAAAAGTGCCCGCCACGGGGAAGCCGGTGACGATGTAAGCATTACCCCGCTGCGTTCTCACCAGATGTGCCGCTCGCTCGAGATAGCCCGGGTCGAGTGCTCGTCTCACGCGACTCATGTGCCGATGGTCATGTTGTATCAGCAGCTGCTCAATCGCTTCGATGGTTTGTGTGATGTTAAGGCCATTCACGATAATTTTGTCTCGATGTAGTGGTGCTCCAACCAGGTGATGCGATCCGCCTCCTGAGGCGTGATGGGGACAAGCTGCACTCGCTGACCAGGTCTGGATTGTACTAAGCGCTGGCAGTCTGCTTCGATAACCGCGCCCGCCTTTGGATAGCCGCCAACCGTTTGACGATCATTGAGTAAAATGATGGGTTTACCGTCCGGGGGTATTTGCACAGCACCATAGCAGGTCGCCTCAGACAGCAGTGACTGAACGCCTGTATTCACCGGATCGCCCTCCAGTGCGATACCCATGCGATTGGCGCGTGGCGTAACCGAAAATGTCCCATTATCAAGTGCCTGCTTTGCGGCTGGGGAGAAGGCGTCGAACTGAAATCCGGGGACGAATCTCAGTGACAGCAGGTCCCGGTCTTGCACGGTGATCGGCGTTGGACATTGCGTGACGTGGGGGCGGGTGCCTGAACCCAGGGGCAGGGTGTCACCGTCTCGGAGATACCTGCCTTCGACGCCGCCAATACGCTCTCTGGGAGACGTGCTTCTACTGCCAAGCTGGAGGGGAGTGTCGAATCCTCCCTCGACGTGAAGATAGCTGTATATGCCTTGGCCGCGGGGTTTGACGGTGACTACTTGGTTTTCTACGGCTTCTTCGATTTTGCCGCTATCGCGCTCGGTGTTGCCAATGGTAACGACGGTCGGAGCGCCGGTTACGATGAATCGGCAATTGTGAGATGTGACGAAGGCGAGGTCCCCGTAGGCGAACTCCAATGCGGCTTCATTATCGCCATGTCCAAAGCAGTACTGGCCTGCGCGCAGCGCATAATTGTCCATGGCGCCGCTGGGAGGGATGCCGTTTCGCTGGTGACCCGCGCGACCGCTATCCTGAATAGTGCTGGCGATGCCCGAGCGAATGAGTGTCAGTGTTCTCACGCTTTGTTCAGTTTCGCTTTCAAGGCCCGATAGTCAGCCATCGTAACGGGTTCAAATTTGACTGAATCGCCGACGGCGATCCGTGCAGTCGGATTCGATGCCAGATCAAACAGCGGTGTCGGGCAGGCCCCGATAAGTCGCCAGCCGCCAGGCGATACGCATGGATATACTGCCGTCTGCCGGTCGGCGATGGCGACCGAGCCTGCTTCCACACTCGCCCGGGGAGTGGTCAGTCTGGGTGTCGTCAATTGCGCGTCCACTGTACCGAGGTAGCAAAATCCCGGCGCAAAACCTGTAGCGTAAGCAAAATAAGCGCAGCCGCTATGTCGCTCTATAACATCGTCAACACTCAGATTCTTCTCCTCGGCCAGCCACTCGAGATCGGGAGCGACGCTGGAGTGGTAAAGCACGGGCAGGGTTACCGTTTTACAACTGGCTTCAGGTTCGTTGGCGGTTACCCTCAAACTTGTCGCACGTTCTTCCAGCCAGTGCTGAGCGCGCTCTCGGTCCAGCGCGAGCGGCTGGAAAAACAAAGTTAACGTGGTGTAGCCCACAACACTATCGACGAGGGCACCCGCAAATTGTCGCTGGGCTTGGGTTTGAATGGAGAGTAAGCCATAAGTCAATGACGGCGAGGGTGTCTCGGAGAACACCAAGCGCAATCCCAGACTACCGGCGGGGCCAACGGCAAATTCCATTCACATTTTGTCCAGAGCGTTGCGAATAGCCTTGATCATTTTGATGGCGCCGGGTGTGTCGCCATGGACGCACAGCGTGTCAGCATTGACGGGTATGCGCTTACCTTTGGGCGTTCGAAGATTGTCTTTCGCAATCGCAATAGACTGATTGGCCGCTTCTTCCACGGTGAGGAGAGCACCGGGTTTGTCGCGCGGAATGAGCAGTCCTCTACTCGTGTAGCCTCTGTCCGCAAACGCTTCGTAACGAAGTGTTAATCCGTGCTCAATGGCGAGTTGGACGGTTTTTCTATCGCGCGGCGTTGCGAGGACAACCAGTGACAGGTCGGCATGCCAGCTGGCAACCGCCCTCATGACGTCACTGAGTATCATCGGATCGCCCAGCATCGCGTGATAGAGCGCACCGTGGGGCTTCACAAAGCTGACGCGTGTCCCATGGGTTCGCGCAATGCCATCCAGCCCACCGATCTGATGGTGAATCAAGTCAATCAATTCAGGTCCGCGAATATCCATTGCTCTGCGACCGAAGCCTTGCAGGTCTGGGTAGGATACGTGGGCCCCCACTTCTTTGTTGTGACGGCGTGCCATGGTCACGCAGCGACGCATGGTGCCGGGATCCCCAGCGTGTCCGCCGCACGCGATATTGGCGGCGTCGATCAGGGGCATGATGGTCTCATCATCGCCCATGGTCCAAGCCCCGTAGCTTTCTCCCATGTCACAGTTCAGAGTCAGTTTGTTTGTCATCAGAAGATCGCCAGATCGGTATTTTTTAGGTCAGTAACAAGCATGTGCCCGGGTTCATGGGTCACGGCAAGCGGCAGTTTTGCCGTCTGCAGGGCGACTTGGGGTGTAACGCCGCAGGCCCAGAAGACGGGTATTTCGGAGTCCTTTACCGTTACGGCCGCGCCAAAGTTCGGTTTGCTCAAATCAGCGATGCCTATTTGCGAAGGATCCCCAAGGTGTATGGGTGCGCCATGAACTGAGGGAAAGCGAGAGCATATCTGTATGGCACGTATGGCGTCTGAGGCGACCATCGGCCGCATACTCACCACCATATTTCCTGAAAATGGTCCTGATGCAGCGCAGGGGATGTGCGTGGTGTACATGGGCACATTAACACCTTCCGTAAGGTTGCGAATTTCAATTCCGGCATCCAGCAAGGCCTCTTCAAAAGAGAACGAACAGCCAAGCGCAAAAGCCGTCCAGTCGGCCTGCCAGAGCCCGGAGATATCAGTGACTTGCTCCGCCAACACCCCATTTCGCCAAACGCGGTATTGAGGTAGGTCGACGCGGATATCGATGTCATCGCCTAATTCGGGAAGGGTGGGCGCGCCGGGCTCCGGACTCATGGCCAGCAAGGGACAGGGGCGGGGATTGCGTTGGCAAAAGGTTTGGAAATGATTCGCCGACGCCGCAGGCAGTATTACGATATTGGCTTGGACGTAGCCGGGCGCCAGCCCCGACGTTTGCGTGCTGAGAGTACCCGCTCTGCATTGTGCTCGAATATTTTTGCCAGTCCCCTTGGCTTCAACTGCTACCATCTCAATCCTGAAAATGTATAGTGTTCACGCATAATAATCCTAAAAGAGAAAGGTCATGCCGCATTTTTCTTCCTACGCAACTGAAACCCCCGATCGGCCCGCTTATATCTTGGCCAATTCAGCAGAGACAGTGACCTATGCGGAGCTCGATCGGCGCTCAAACCAGATTGCACAGCTGCTGAGAGACTCAGGTATCGAGCGCGGTGATCATATTGCAATGATGATGAAGAATTGCGCCGAGTTTCTACAGGTCGCGCAGGGGGCGCTGCGCGCCGGGGTGATCTTTACGCCCATCAGTACACACCTAAAGCAAGATGAGACGGCGTATATCATTACCAACTGCAAAGCGAAGCTATTCATCGCGTCGGCCAGCCTGGCAGAGGTCGCCACTGCGGCCGCGGCGGCGTCGGCGGGTTTGAATCGATGTTTGTCAGTGGGCGGTGAAATCGCTGGTTTTGAATCCCTTGAAGCGCAGCTGGAGCAGTTGCCCGCCACACCAATCGCGGATGAGTTTCTGGGTGCGCCCATGCTCTACTCGTCGGGCACGACGGGTAAACCCAAGGGCGTCTATTGGCAGCCGCACGCGGAGAGTATTCACGCCGACCACCCGATGTCCGGTAGCGTTGGCGCGTTTTTTGGATTTGGAGTCGATACGGTCTATCTGTCGCCAGCGCCGCTCTATCATGCCGCCCCGCTGCATTACAACTTGATGGTCCTCGGTATGGGCGGCACCTCAATCATCATGGAGCAGTTTGATCCGGTGCAGTCCTTGGCGCTGATAGAGCAATACAGAGCCACCCACAGTCAATGGGTGCCGATTATGTTCGTGCGCATGCTCAAGCTCCCCGAGGAGGAGCGCGAGCGCTACGACCTCAGTTCAATGAAGTGCGCGATTCACGCTGCCGCACCGTGCCCCATCGATGTCAAAGAAGCGATGATTAATTGGTGGGGCCCGGTGATTGTGGAGTATTACTCAGGCAGTGAGGGTAATGGCTTCACCATCATCGATTCGGCGAATTGGCTTACACACAAGGGTTCCGTGGGCCAGGCCATCATCGGACAACCGCGCATTCTCGGCGAAAATGGAGAGGTATTGGGTCCTGGCGAGGTCGGCGATGTTTATTTCGCGGAGAGCCGTCCCTTTGAATATTTTGACGAGCCTGAGAAGACCCGAGAAGCTTTTAACGATCAGGGTTGGAGCACGATGGGGGATGTCGGTTACCTTGATGAGGAAGGGTTCCTTTACCTGACGGATAGAAAAAACTTCACCATTATCACAGGCGGAGTGAATGTTTATCCTGCCGAGATTGAAGGGCTGTTGATTACCCACGATAAAGTTGCCGACGTTGCCGTTTTTGGTGTGCCTCATCCGGAATTTGGCGAAGAGGTGGTGGCGGTGGTGCAGCCTCTGGATTGGAAAGACGCGACCGATGAGATGGCAGAGGAGCTCTCATTGTGGATGCGCGAGCGGTTATCCAGCGTGAAGGTGCCGCGCAGGATTGATTTTTTGCAGGAGCTGCCCCGCATGGACAATGGCAAGCTCTATAAGCGCCATTTGCAGGACGCCTATCGCGCCGCCGTGTAAATTAAAAATATGTCAAGCTGGTTCCCGCGGCGATGAGCCTCTATGCTCACGGTTGCGTATGCGTTAACAGACTTCAATGGCGAGGTGGTGGTAGTTGACGGCAAAATCGGAGTTACGGCAGTACGAGCGGGATATGGATCTCGCCGAATCCTACGAAGAGTGGTTTTTGGCCGCGGAGTCACATGATGCGGCGAGTGGCATGGCCACTTGGCGCAAAGAAGAGCCCTCTGATCTTTATGATCACGCACAAATCCGCTACCGCCTTGACCGCTTGCGCAAGTACCGAAAGCAAAAAGATTGGCCCGGCTTGCTCTATGCGCTTAACGAGGGCATCCATGGCAACATGGGCGGGATGGGCAAAAGTCTCCTTTATCGGCAGGCGAAGGCTGGCACTAAAATCCTGATCGAGGAATATATTCAGGAGATTGATGACGCGCTCAGGCTGTTGGCAGAACTGCCTGATGAAGTGATTCCGATCCAGCAAAAGCTGGATTTTTTCTATCGAAGCAACGTTTGTTACGGTCGCTCCGCGTTGATGCTGAGTGGCGGCGGCGTACTCGGGTTTTTGCATGTCGGTGTTGTCACTGAGTTGCTGAGGCACGGCCTGCTACCGCGTGTCATCTCGGGTTCGAGCGCGGGTTCGATTGTGGCCGCAGTGCTTGGCGCCTACACCGATGAGGAGATGCAGGGTCTCGATTTTATCGCCATGCTCGAGTCTGGGGGTAACGACCCGGCAGGTTTGATCCGAAGGTGGGTGACCGGTGCGGGTGTGCGTTTCACGGCCGACAATACAGAGCAGCTTATCGCTGCCGCCATTCCCGATCTGACCTTTGCTGAGGCCTATGCCAAGACCGGGAGACAGGTCAGTATTACTGTGGCGCCCGCTGAGCCTCATCAGCGCTCTCGTCTGCTCAACGCCGTGTCGTCGCCGAACGTCTATTTGCGCTCTGCCGTGATGGCGTCCTGCGCCATTCCCGGCGTTTTTCCGCCCGTCATGTTGCAGGCAAAGAACGAGAAAGGTGAGCCGCAACCCTATCTCCCGGCGCGTCGATGGGTGGACGGGTCGGTGGCGGACGATCTTCCGGCGAAAAGACTGTCTCGGCTGTTTTCGACAAATCATTACATCGTCAGCATGGTGAACCCTATCGCTCGCGCCTTCTTGCCGCGTGATGAGCGTGCCCGCCCTGTTCGACGAGCGGCGTCATCCTTGGGAATCGGGATTGGTCGGGAAATGCTCAATTTCTATCGGGGGGTCGCTAAAAGATATGGGGATAATTGGCCGAAATTCAATATGATGCTTCACAGTGTTCATGCATTGCTGGATCAAGAGTACTCCGGTGATATCAACATCGTGCCCAAGTTTAGATTCCAGAACCCCCTCAAGCTGATCAGTCAGCCCAGCTCGGACGAGTTGGGTCTGCTGGTACGGGAGGGTCAGCGAGCCGCTTTCAGTCGGCTTGAATCCATACGCCGGTGCACGCAAATTTCCAGAACATTGGAAGAGATTCTGCATCGCTTTGAATACGGTGATCTCCGGCCGGCCCCGGGTACCTATCGTCGGCCGAAAAGCTCCCGACGAAGACCACCCCCCACGGCCGCTCAAATGAAGACCTTGAAAGCTGGATCAGATCAGAGGGTCGCCAAAAATCAGGCGAGGCCTGCCCGGGCCCGCAGCAGCGCGCCGCGGGCTCGGGTCAAAAGTTCGGTGGCCTGACTCAGCTTTCGATGGCTCAGGGAATGCAGGCGGCGCCGAGGGCGGCGAGTGGCCCTACCATAATGGCGCGGCTGTCGGCCTCAGCACTCGAAGCTGTCCCTATTTGTGCGCGCTTTTTGATGCCCTGCAGTATCGCGGCAATTCTGAAGAAGCAAAAAGCCATATAAAAAGACCAATTATTGATGCCGTCGCGCCCCGTTCGGCGGCAATAGGCCGCGATGTATTCTTCGTCCGAGGGTAGCCCTAGGGACGACCGGTCGAGTCCTTCGAGTCCAGCAATGCCGCCCTCCCGAGGAAAACGCCACGCCATGAGCTGGTATGCGAGGTCGGCGAGGGGGTCGCCCAATGTGGAGAGTTCCCAGTCTAAAATGCCAATGATTCGCGGTTCTGTTGGATGAAAAATCATGTTGTCGAGCCGGTAGTCTCCATGTACCAAAGCCACGGTTTCGTCACCCTCGGGGATGTGATTGGGCAGCCAATCGATAAGCGCTTCCATATCCGGGACGACCTCTGTCTCTGAGGCGCGATACTGCTTGGTCCAGCGGCCGATCTGCCGTGCATAATAGTTGCCAGGCTTGCCATAATCAGAGAGACCAACCGCATTCACATCAACGCAGTGGAGCTCGGCTAATACTCTGTTCATCTCGTCATAGATCGCCGTGCGCTCGTCGTTATTGACTTCGGGCACCGCCGGATCCCAGAAAATACGTCCCTCAAGGTGCTCCATTACATAGAACATGGAGCCGATAACCGAGTCGTCAGTACACAAGGCGACGGCATTGGGAACGGGTACTGGCGTCTCACGCAGCGCGTCGAGCACTCTGAACTCTCGATCAACCGCATGCGCCGAGGCCAGCAATTCACCGGGCGGCTTGCGTCGCAGCACGTAATTTGCTTCGCCCGCGCTGAGTTTAAAAGTTGGATTTGATTGCCCGCCTGCAAATTTTTCTGCTGATAGCGTTCCTTCCAGACTTGGAATTTGCTCACGGAGCCACGGCTCCAAAAGAGTCAAGTCGAGGTCTTGTGCGCTCATTGTGCTCCTCTTGCATGCGATAAAGTTCGCACCGATGGGGGCTTAAATAGCCGGGTTATCTTCAGTTTGCTGTCGGTGCGTTTGGGCTGGAATACCTTTTTCAGTATTGGCATTATACCTGCCAATTCCTGCGCGACGGCAACTGGTCGTGGTCACAGCGTTAGGGTATCTTGCGCTAGCTTTCGGGTTCAATCATTCATGATTTCCCGTCCATAAGAAAATGAAGGGGCAGGTAGTATATGGGTACTGACCAAGTCATGGGCTATTACCGTCAGGCGGTGGAGATGGTGACGGCCCCGGGTGCGTTTCTCGAAGTGACCACTATCGAGCGTCAAGGGTATGCGCTGAAAGCCTATAAGCACGCGCCCGGCAGCCTTCGTGATCTATGGCTGCTTGGGCAAAGCCATGGCGACAAGGAATACATCGTTTACGGCGAGGAGCGTTGGACTTATGCCGAGGCAGGGCAAATCGTTGCCAATTTTTCTGCCTGGCTAAAGTGTCAAGGCGTCGGGTCTGGTGATCGTGTCGCTATCGCCATGAGAAATTATCCGGAATGGATTTTTGCTTACTGGGGCATCATCGCTGTCGGGGGAGTGGCGGTTGGCATGAATGCCTGGTGGGTCGCTGACGAAATGTCATATGCGCTCAACGACTCTGAGCCCAAGTGGCTGATCGCGGATGATCGCCGTTTGGCTACCTTTGCTGAAATTGCCGCGGACTTCCCGCATCTCGGCGTTGTCGCTGTGCGCGATTCTGATCCAGCGGTGCCAGCAGTACAGTGGACCGACGCGATAGCGGAGTCTGGGGTACTCGCTGACACGCCCATTGATCCCGATGATGATGCCTGCATTTTTTACACCTCTGGAACCACCGGTCGACCCAAGGGTGCGCAGTTGACCCATCGAGGTTGTGTGCACAATGTGCTGAACGTGGCAGCGATGGGGCAAATTTTTGCGACTACGCAGGCAATGGGGCGCGGCGAACAGCCCGATGCGCCGGTATCTTTGCCGGCCCCCACGTCCCTTGTCGCAACGCCGCTATTCCACGTCACCGCAAACAATTGTGTGATGCAGGGAGGCACGGTTGGTGGCGGAAAACTGGTGCTCATGTACAAGTGGGACACGCTTGAGGCGCTGAAGTTGATTGAGCAGGAAAAGGTCAACACCCTCAGCGCAGTTCCAATGATGACGAGGGAGCTCCTCGCGCACCCCGATTTCAAGGAGTTCGATACGTCGAGCCTGAATTCTCTGGGTGGAGGTGGTGCGGCAATGCACCCGGATCTCCCCGGTAAAGTGGTCGAGACGACGAAGCGAGCAAAGCCGGCGCAAGGTTATGGTATGACTGAGGTCTGTGGCATCAGTACCTACACCACGGGCGATCTATTCATCGCGCGGCCGCAGAGCTGCGGTCCCTTGGTACCCACGCTCGAGGGGAAAGTCGTCAATGCGGAGGGCGAGGCCCTTCCCGTCGGTGAGGCAGGGGAGTTGTTGGTGAGAGGAGCACCTGTGATCAAAGGCTACTTGAACCGGCCTGAAGCCACGTCTGAAACCATTGTTGATGGTTGGTTACATACCGGGGACATCGGTTATTTCGATGAGGACGGCTTCCTTTACCTAGTTGATCGTGCAAAAGACATGATCTTGAGGGGAGGAGAGAATATTTACTGTGCCGAAGTCGAAGCGGCGCTCTATACCCATCCCGCGGTCTTGGAGACGGTCGCTTTCGCGGTGCCCGACGAGCGGCTGGGCGAGGAGGTTGGTGTTGCCGTGCATCTTAAGCCCGATGCGATGCTCGATGCGCCGGGGCTCAGGGAGCACATGGGCGCTAGGCTGGCCGCGTTTAAAGTTCCCAAGTACGTCTGGTTTCTCGCGGAGCCTCTGCCGCGCAATGCGAATGGTAAGTTTCTCAAGCGAGAGTTGCGCGAGGTCTTGGATCCAGCCTCTGCCGATTAGTGTCGTCTCAGCGTGAGCTGTATCGATGAGCGGATGCACCATGACCAGTGGTCGCAGCCGCGCGAAAAACGAAAAAAAGTAGGGCGGCTCGTGAGCCCCACTGGGTCCTGTGATTTTCGGGTGTTGCCGGCGCGCCTAGTGCGGCCTCCGACGGCAACAGTGATGTGTGGGGCAGGCCGTTCAGCCTTGCCGCAGCTTTTGACAGTGATAGAAGAAGAGAGAGGAGAGCGGCATGCTCGCCAGGCAGTTTACTGACGAACAGAATATGTTTCGTGTGGCTTATCGGCGGTTTTTGGCTGAAGAGGTGGTTCCCCACATGGAAAGATTCCGCGACCAAGGCGTTGTTGATCGGGACATTTTTAAAAAGGCCGGCGAGAAAGGGTTTCTGATGGTCTGGCCGGAGGAGCGGTTTGGCGGTATGGATGATTACGATATCCGCTGGGAGCAGGTCATCATCGAAGAGCTGGCTTATGCGCGCTGCGGCGATTGGTTCGGCTCCCTGCACAGTCGCATCGTAGCGCCTTACATTACTCGCTTCGGTACAGAGGCGCAGATTGAGCGATACATCCCGGGCGCGGTATCAGGAGAGATTATCCTCGCTGTGGCGATGACCGAGCCAGATGCAGGGAGTAATTTGGCTGGCATGCGCTCCCATGCGGTTGAGCACGAGGATCACTGGCTGCTAAACGGCCAAAAAACGTACATATCTAATGGCATCAATTGTGATCTGGTGGTTGTTGCCGCAAAGACTGATCCGCAGAACAATCCGCATGCCATGACCCTGTTTTTGGTGGAGTCCGCCTGGGAAGGTTTTGAGCGAGGGCGGAATCTGAAGAAGTTGGGATTAAAAGCCCAAGACACCGCTGAACTGTTCTTTAATGACGTTAAAGTTCCGAAAGAGAACGTTTTGGGCGAAGCCCACAAAGGGTTTTACTACCTGATGGAGGGGCTCGCGGAGGAGCGCCTGCTGGGGGCAATGGGCTACCTTGCCTCGGCGCAGCTTTCCTGGGATCTCACAGCAGAGTTTGTTAGGGAGAGAGAGGTTTTTGGTAAATCTCTCGCCACAATGCAAAACACCCAGTTCAAAATGGCAGAGCTTCGGGCAGAGCTCGACATCGCTCAGTGCTTTGTCGATCAGGCCGCCTTAGCATTTAATGCAGGGACCTTGTCGGCTGAAGATGCCGCTGTCGCAAAATTAAAAACCTCGGAATTGCAGCAGCGCGTCGCCGATGAGGGGCTTCAGTTACACGGCGGCGCTGGTTTCATGGATGAATATCCCATTAGCCGCCAGTCAGCCGACGCCAAGATCGCTACCATCTATGCCGGTAGCTCCGAAATCATGAAATTGATTATTGGGCGTCATTGTCTTGGAGATCATTATGAAGCCTTCAATCAGCGCAACTTTTAGGGTGGTTATATGGGTGCTCTGAGTGGTTACACGGTCATAGAACTCGCGGGGATAGGCCCCGCGCCGATGGGCGGGATGATTCTCGCCGATATGGGTGCGGAGGTGATTCGTATAGAGCGGCCGGGCGCGGCAGACCCCAAGGTGGCGGAGCCTGTCAGTGGGCGAAACAAGAAGTCCGTTGTGCTCGATCTTAAACAACTGGCGGGCCATGCTGCCCTAATGAGGTTGATCGAGAGTGCGGATGTGCTCATCGACCCCTACCGGCCAGGCGTCTGCGAGAAGCTCGGTTTTGGTCCTGACGAGTGTCTGCGCCTGAATCCAAAATTAGTGTTCGCCCGAATGACCGGCTGGGGGCAGACCGGCCCGCTAGCGCAGGCAGCAGGGCATGACCTTAACTACATTGCAATCACGGGTGCCTTGCATGCGATAGGGCGTCGAGGCGAGCGGCCTGTGGTGCCTCTCAACCTCATCGGCGATTTTGGTGGCGGTGGTATGTTGCTGGTAACTGGTATTCTCGGCGCACTTTTGGAAGCATCGAAGTCTGGCCAGGGGCAGGTGGTGGACGCGGCCATGGTCGATGGCACGGCCCAACTCATGTGGATGATGCAGGGGTTTCAACAGATCGGTGCCTGGAACGCAGAGGCGCGTGAGGCAAACCTGCTCGATGGTGCTGCCCATTTTTATGACACCTATGAGTGTGCGGATGGTAAATACGTTGCCGTAGGTGCTATCGAGCCTCAGTTCTATGCGGAATTACTGCTGCGCGCTGAGATCAGCGACCCCCAGTTTCAAGCACAGCACGACAGCGGGCAGTGGCCTGAGCTGAAGGAGAAGCTGGCTGCCGTGTTGAAAACGAAAACACGGGATGAGTGGGATGCAATTATGGCAGGGAGCGATGCCTGCTTTGCGCCCGTGTTAACCATGGTTGAAGCGCCCCAATACTCAGCTAACGTCGCACGAACTGTCTATTCGGATATTGAAGGATTGATTCATCCCAGTCCTGCGCCAAGATTTACGAGAACACCCTCTGAGATTCGTCATGGAACGCGTTCGCTGGGCGTCGACACCGTGTCGGTGCTGGAGCGCATCGGTATTTCAGAGTCGCAAATAAATGAGCTATTGGACTCTGGGGCCGCGGTGCAGGCGGAGTAAACGTTGTTGGAGGATACGATGAGTAAATACGAAACGATTTTAATAGAGCGTGAGGGTCGCGTAGCCCGGGTCTCCTTCAACCGGCCAGATAAGTTGAACAGCTTTAATGGGACGCTACGGCGCGAGTTTTTGCGGGCCGCGCTCGAGGTAAATTCGGATAACGACATCTGGGTCGTTGTTCTTACCGGCGCGGGGCGCGCGTTTGGTGCCGGTGCGGATCTAACAGACACCTCGGAACCTATGCCTAACGGTGGCGAGGGTGTAGAGGATCAATTGAATGCGGAGTACAAGCCCGGTGTACTTGCCATACATCATGCGCGGAAACCCTGGATTGCCGCGATTAACGGGCCTTGCGCGGGCATTTCTTACTCCTATGCCATGGCTTGTGATTTGGCCGTCATGGCCGAGAGCAGTTTCCTTTATCAGCCCTTCGTTGGGATAGGCTTGGTCCCCGACGGCGGCGCTACGTGGCTACTGCCTAATTTGGTAGGCGCCAAACGAGCCTACGAATTAATGGCTTTTGGCGAGAAGCTGACAGCCGAAAAAGCGGTGAATTGGGGGCTGGCTAATCGAGTGCTCCCAGATAATGACTTTGCCACGCACGCGATGGCCTATGCGCAGGAGCTGGCAAATCGTTCGCCGTTGGCATTGCGCTATGCCAAGGAGTCCCTGGTGTTTGGTGCGTCTAACAGTTTGGCGGACACCATCTCGAAGGAGGCCGCGCTTCAGGCCTTTTGCATTGGCAGCGATGACGCGACTGAGGCAATCAAAGCATTTTTTCAGAAGCGCCAGCCTGAATGGCAGGGTAAGTGAGGTCCAGCGGTGGGGCAGTAGCTGTTCATTTAAATAGTGAGACTTAGAGACATTGCTGGAAGGGAAAGGCCTATGATCGGAGGGCACAGTCGGTTGAGAGGAGGCTGCTCAGTGCGCGGAGCGGGGTTCAGGATCAGGCGATATGCTGGCGTGGTGACGACGGTCTGCGCGTTCTTGCTGCCAGTCGCGCCGGTCTTTGGCGACGAGTACCAAGCCCATGGGAAGCAGCTTTTGTGGGGCGATACTCATCTTCACTCGACCTATTCGTCCGATGCCTTCACCAATGGCAATCTCACTGCGACGCCGGATACCGCTTATCGCTATGCCAGGGGAATTCCCGTAGAGCATCCAGGGCACAAGGCGCGTGTGCAGATTGGTACCCCCCTCGATTTTCTTGTGGTTTCAGACCACGCGGAGTACCTTGGTGTCATTCGTAGCCTCTACCTTAATCCGATGGTGACCGAGGGCTTGGGCTGGCGAGATCAGCTATGGACGCGTTTTGTCCAATACCTGTTACGGGACGCTATTGACGATCAGTCTGGCAGGGAGCTATTTACCTCTATTCTTCCCAAGCCGTCTTCTGATGCTGTCACCGCAATGGCGGGCTGGGACGAAGATCGAACGTCGGGCCTTATTCCTCGTCAGCCTACGGTTGAGATCGACACCTGGAAGACAATCACGGATGCTGCTGATCGCCATAATGATCCCGGTGTTTTCACAGCATTGATTGGCTGGGAGTATTCGTTGATTCCCGGTGGAGCTAATCTGCATCGGATCGTGATGTCTGATATTGGTGCGGAACAGGCGCAGACTTTCGCGCCGTTTGGCTTCGATGACAGCTCTTATCCGAGTGATTTATGGGCGTGGTTGGAGAGCACCAGTCAATCTACGGGCGGGAATTTTATTGCGATTCCGCACAATTCAAATATCTCCAAGGGCTCCATGTTCGATGTGCGGGATATCAGGGGTAACGAGATTACAGAAGACTACGCCCAGGTTCGTCGCTACTGGGAGCCTGTTGTCGAGATCACTCAGATAAAAGGAGACTCTGAAACACACCCAGCCCTCTCGCCAGAAGATGCTTTTAGCGATTTTGAAACCTATCCCTACTATATCCAGCGAGAGTGGACAGATTACGTACCAAAGCCAGGCGATTACATTCGAAGCGCATTGCAGACGGGCCTCAGCATACAGGCTTCTGTCGGTGTGAACCCGTTTCAGTTTGGCGTGATCGGATCCACGGATGCCCATACCGGTTTGCCATCGGCGGAAGAGGATAATTTTCATGGCAAGATGGCCACCGATTCAGTGCCCTCTCGCAAGTCAGGGGGGTGGTCAGACGACGCGCGAGGTACGTTTGGTTGGGGCATGAGTGCTTCTGGTCTGGCGGCGGTTTGGGCGACCGAGAATACTCGGAAAGCGATCCTTGCGGCCATGCGTCGACGAGAGGTCTACGCAACGACGGGGCCCAGAATTGCTGTGCGCGTTTACGGTGGCTGGAATCTGTCAGAGGAGATGCTGGATGACGCCGCATACCCAGCCAGCGTTGGGGCGCAAGCCGTGCCTATGGGGGGCGAGATCGTTGGCGTAAGCGAGGGTGGCCAGTTTAGTTTGCTGATTGAGGCTCAGGCTGACCCCGAGGGGGCGTACCTGGATCGCGTCCAAGTCATTAAGGGTTGGATTGACGCTGATGGGACAACCCATGAGGCAGTTTATGACGCGGCGTGGGCGGGCGAAGATCGTGTTGCCGAAGATGGCGCGCTTTTACCCGTGGGCTCAAGCGTCGACATGGAAACGGGGTTAACATCAAATTCAATCGGGGCAGCCGGTTTGACGACCGTCTGGGCAGACCCTCAATTCAATCCTCAGCAATCGGCTTTTTATTACGTCCGCGTGCTGCAAATTCCAACTGCACGCCACTCCCTGCTGGACAAGTTGGCTTTGGCTGATTCCGAGATAGATACCAGGCGCTCCGATACTATTCAGGAACGCGCCTATACCTCTGCGATTTGGTACCGACCCTGAAAATTTGTGTCATACGGCAATACAGACTCGTAACCCCTCCAATATAGGCTTAGTTTGCTCCAACGCGTTGAGGCAGGCAGACTGTTCCTCGGACAGCGCTTCTAGATCTCTTTCGTTGACTCCGGGGTTGATAGTTTTTAGGTAGGTCAGGCGGCTGCTCTCGCCTTGATAAAAGTGATTCGCTTTCTCGATGGCGGCTTCTCGTCGCTGGCAAGTCGCTTCGGTCGCACGTTGCTCCAACGCACCAAACAGGGCTTCTAACAGAGCCCTCAGCTTGCTGAGCACCGCGGCACTCGTTGCGCTCGGCACTTGTTGCAGAGCCTCTGCGAGATAGTTAGCGGATAGCTTGTCGCCGACTTCCTTACCGTCTTTTGTCACCAGCATTCTGATGGGGGTGTAGTCTAAAAATTGGCCGGGCTCAAGATAGCGAGGCGCTAGGCACTCGATTCGAAAAAGCGCTTCCAGCAGAAAAGTTCCCGGAGGGACTCCCTTGTGAGCAAACGTGCCGAGACAGGCCTTTCCGATTTCACTGCCCAACAGTACAGACATAGACTCCATGATGATGGGGTGCTCCCAGGTAAGAAAGAGCACGTCCTCTCTCGCGAGGGCTGTAAACCGGTCGTATGTTGCGGTGACGCCTTCTTCATTGAGTCCCGGTAGCTGCCCTGTCACGAGGTTTTCAGTGGGTCGCAAAAGTGACAGGTTTTCTTCTAAATATTCTTGATCGATCCCAATGCGGTCGAAGAGTCGTTCAGTAAAGTCGTATAGGTCACTGGCAGACTCTCGTGCTTCAAGGCTTTGAATGATGTGATGTCCGATATTGCTGTCGTGCGAGTGCCGCTCTAGCAATCGGTCTCTCCCTCGTTCGGTCTCTAGCGCAAGTTGTTCACGGCGGTCTCTTGTTGCATCTATGAGTGAGTGAAGGCCTTCTTCGCCGTGCATGACTGCACTGAGCGTTGATTCGAATTCAGTGAAGATCTCGTGTCCGAAGGAGCAAGTGGTACTGAATGCGCCGAGGCCATTTTGCAGCCATAGGAAGAGATGCTCCTGTGCGCTGCCGAGAAGGTATGGCACGTGAATGTGTATGTCGGCACCTTGTCCGATTCGGTCCAGGCGTCCAATTCTTTGCTCCAAAAGATCTGGATGCCTCGGCAGGTCGAAGCAAATGAGATGACGGGCGAACTGGAAGTTACGTCCCTCGCTCCCAATTTCAGAACAGATAAGCGCCTGTGCACCGCTTAGCTCGTCGGCAAAATAGGCCGCCGCTCGATCCCGCTCAATGAGACTCAGGCCCTCGTGGAAAGCGGCGCACCGTATGCCCACCTTGAGGTGAAGGTGATGTTCCAGCGCCAGGGCGGTCTCTTTATGAGCACAAATGACGAGTGCTTTCTCTGGTCGTAAGCTTTTGATCGTCTCTTGCAGCCACGCTACCCGGGGATCTTGCTCTAGCCAATCGTCATCCAAATGGGCGAGCTCAGGATGCAATGCGTGTGGGGCGTCTGCATAGAGATCGGGTGCCGCTAGCGGATAGGCGCGAAGCAGTCTTTGCGGGAAGCCCGCGACGGCGCGGCGCGAGTTTCGATAGAGCACTCTACCGGTACCATATCGATCGAGCATTTGCTGAATCTGTTCTTCGGGTCCACTGTTGGCGTCGATGCCAGAGGGTAACGCCGGGTTTAAGCCCGCCTCGATTTTTTCGATCACCTGATTCCAGCGTGAGAACTGCGCCTGCTCCTGCTTGAACTGATCAAAACTGGGGAAGCGAGAAGGGTCGATAAGTCGCAATCTCTCAAAATGCGCTTCTGGCCCCGCTTGCTCTGGCGTGGCGGTCAGTAGCAACAAGCCACGCGTGCGGCCCGCCAGTTGGCCAACGAAGGCACCAAGTTCTGATTGGGGGTCCCGTAACCCTCTGATGTGATGCGCCTCGTCAATAATAACCATATCCCAGTGCAGCCCCGTGACGATTTGCTGCAGCTGGGGATTGTCTGAGAACAGCGTGATAGGGGATATGACGAGAGGATTGTCGGTGTACTCCTCTCCCCAATTAGCATCCTCAAGCCTATGCTCATTCAGTAGCGAGAACGCTAGGTGAAAGCGACGCTGCATTTCTACCAGCCATTGATGTGTTAGTGATTCAGGGGTGAGCACTAACACCCGTGACACTCTCTGCCGCAATAACTGCTGACTCAATATCAATCCCGCCTCAATTGTTTTCCCAAGGCCTACTTCGTCAGCCAGCAGCACGCGAGGTGCAGACTGCTTCCCGATGCTAGCGGCAACAAACAACTGATGTGAAAGCAGAGACGTGCGCGGCCCAAGCAAACCTTGAAGACCAAAACCCTCACCGGCAGCGCTATGCTCAAGTGTGACCCGACGCAGATCAAAGTCTGCGGTTTTGCTCAATTGGTTGTTGAGTAAGCGCTCAATCGGTGTGTTGAGCTCGATGTGCGCGTCCAATTCGGCTTCTTTTACCATTTGGTGCGCGTCATCCTCGCCGACTGTTTCGTAGATCGCCAGTCCGGCAATGTGCTCCACAGACAGCACGGTAAAAGCCGAGCCGTCTAGGCGGGTAAGTTGGTCACCCGGTTTCAGCAACAAGCGTGTGAGGGGCGCGCGATCGGTAGCATAAACGCGTTCCTCTTCCACCGCGGGGAAGTGTAGGGTCACTCTTCGCTCGTCGACCTGAGTGACGATGCCCAAGCCAAGAGAGCTATCAGCATGGCTAACCCAGCGTTGACCGGGCGAAAATAAATTCGTCATTATTCGAAAAACAGTCGGTAGCTGTTTGTGCGGGTCATTTTTAGAAAAGGCTCTATCTCGAGCTCTTTTAGCTCAGCCAGTTTTTCGGCGATCAATGGGAGGTAGCAGGGGGCATTAGGTTTGCCGCGAAAGGGTACCGGGGTGAGATAGGGGGCGTCAGTTTCCAGGACAATGGATTCGACAGGTGTCGCACGAACGACAGAGCGAACGTTATCGGCGTTTTTAAAGGTGGTAATCCCGTTAAAGCCGAGAACGAAACCCTCTTCGAGGCAAAATTCCGCGAGCGCTAGCGAGCTTGTAAAGCTGTGAATCACGCCTTTTCTTGCCAGGGACTGACTATGGTTCGCTAAAATCGCCCGAGTATCCTCGTCGGCGCTTCTGGTATGAATCACTACCGGTAAGTTCTCCTGCGCCGCAATCTGCAACTGCTCCTCGAACGCCTTTGTCTGTGCCGCGCGATCACTGTGCTCGTAATGATAGTCGAGGCCGATTTCACCAACCGCCACAACGCGTGTTTCTCCGCAGCCGGCAGCTACGCTCTGTGCGACATCTGGGCTCCAGGCGCTCGCTTCGTGTGGATGAATGCCTTGGGTGCACCATATCTGCGGATGTGATCCGGCGAGCTGTCGTACTGTATCGAGATTGCTTGGCGACACGGCAATGGTGATGATTCGCTCGATGCCGTGAGCTGTCGCGGCATCGAGCGTTTCCTGAAGCGCTTCTTGATTCAGGTAATCCAGATGGCAATGGGTTTCTACGATCGGCGTCAAAAAACGGGGGATCGTTTTGTCGGGTGCTGGGTTCATGTGGGGCGCTACAACTCTGAGGCGATGATTATCGCATATTTGCGTAGCCGGAGTGCCTCTTGAGAGCCATTAGCCCCTGTGAACGGTGCGAAAGCGCATTGCCTGCACCGTTTCAATGATTTCGTGCCAGAGCCACTGGTGTACTGGCGAGTGCTCCGTGCGCTTGTGGGCAATCAGGGAATATTGAACACTAAAAGTGAGATCGAGTGGGAGTGTGAGCGCGACGATATCGCGGGTTGCGCCCTCGTTGCGTGCGAGATAAGCCGGACATATCAGCAGATAATCCGTTTCCCTTAACACTTCAAAAGCAGTGAGTAGGTGGGACGTTTCTAATGTTCCTCTATCGCTTTCGAAGAGGCCGCGGGCGAGCACCTGGCCACCAATCAGTTCCTCCCTGTCCGCCACATATAACGCAACCTGAGGATATTGCCGCACTAGGTCACTGGTCAGTGTTTGCTCGACCAACGGATGTTCCTGGCGAACAAATATTGCGAGTGGCGATGCGGCGAGTGGCGCTATGGTGTATTCGGGCGGATATTCCTCGCGGTGAATTTGAATGGCAAAGTCGAGCTCTCCCCTCGCCAGCTGGTCAAGCTGCCTTTCTGCCCGAGTAATCGTTCTCAGTCGGAGCCGCGGCGCACTGGATTGAAGGCGTGCCGATAGCGGGGGAAGCAGAGTAAACCCCACATATTCCGAAATGGCGAGGGTAATCTCTCCGCGGTACGCAGCCGGAGAAAAATCCCCAGCGTCAAGCAAGCTGTCGATCTGCCCGAGGACGCTTTTTAATTCTGCGACCAGACCTAGCGCCCTGGGGGTGGGCTGAATACCTCGTTTACTGCGCACGAACAGGGGATCGTCAAAGGTTTCCCTGAGGCGTCCCAGGGTTTTGGACATTGCGGGCTGCGTAATAGAGAGCCGGTCTGCGGCCCGAGAAACACTGCCTTCCTCAAGTAAAACATGCAATGAAACCAGTAGGTTAAGGTCTATTCTTGCGAGTCTATTTAAATTCATTATTTGTGGCCTATAACAAGCAAGACTGAATCTAATTCGGTAAATACATTAGTCGCATTGGCAGTAGTTATGGATAGTAGCAGATAGGTTCCCTGACGGCAGGTGGCGTTTTCCACTTTGAAGCGCTTACTGACGGGAACTTCCAGCCTTGACCCGCCTCTCCGAGGCGGGTTTTTTTTGCGCTATATTGCTTTCTGCGACCACTCGGAGTCCTGATGTGAGGCATTTATTTTGCGCGCTGGGGTGTTTCTGCGGGCTGGCATCAGCAGACACGCCGTTACCCTTTGGTCTCGATCTTCAGTTTGCGGACTGGGTAGGGGCTCACGAGGTGACCACCGAGGCCAGTGTCACTCGAACCGGCACGCTGGACGAGGCTGTCTATGCCCTAGACGCCATGGAGCGGGAGTTGGGGCCTTATCATCCTGACCTGGTGGCTCCGACCTTGGCCGCGGCCGCGCTTGCGACTCAGGTCGGTGCTGTAGCGCGCGCGGAGCAGCTGTATGACAGGGCGCTGCACACGGTGCGGGTGAACGATGGCCTCTACGGAGATCAGCAGCTGCCCATCTTGCGCGGACTCCTCGATCTTTATTTGACCTCCGGTGATCGCGAGGGATTTGAAAAAAGAGCCGACTATCAGTTCAGGCTATTGGGTTCTGGCGTGGCGCCCTTTAACGGTGCAGAGCTGTCGGCGGCAGTGGAATTTTTTGACGTTACGCTTGACGCTCTGATGGACGCCTCTTGGGAGGGCAAGTCGAGAGAACTGTTGCGTTTTCACGACAGAGTCGAAGCCATGACCGAGGCAGTGTGTGCGGACGCGGAGTTTGGCATGGACTGGTGCCAACCGTTTTCTTTTCGACTCGCCCGTTTTTACTATTTGCTTGAGTACAAGCTCGATGTCTTTGTGGATGATCCGCGATTCGAGCCAAGACTGAGTGGCACGGATTGGCAGTCTTTGGATCGTGAACCGCGTATGGAAGCATTGCAGCGTCGACTGTTTCAGCAAGGAGAGCGCGTATTTGATCGATTGCTGGCCCTCAAGCCTGCGGACCACGACGCGTTGTCCGCTTTGGCTGACTGGCACTGGTTCTATCAGAAGCGGCCCGCCGCGATCAGGCACTATCAGGCGGCTTGCAAGTTGAGGCCAGAGCGTTTCAACCATCCGGCCCCTTTGCCAGAGTACCCGGCGCTCAGCACCTATCGGGCATTCAGAGAGATTGGCGTGGCGGTGAGTGTCACCTTGGAAGTCAACGACAGAGGCGTGCCGTCAGATATTGTGCCAGCACCTGCCGACATCGAAGCGCCGCTCACCCTGAAACGCAAGCTGCGGGCGACGCGGTTCCGGCCCATCTTTGATGACTGTGAAAATCCGCGTCCGGTAAGCCTGCTGAATAGCAAATTTGTCCTTCTGGATTAGTTATTCATTATGGATGACAAGCAGGGCGCCGGTGGCTTTCACTGCTCCGCTCAAGCGCCAGTCAAGCAGTTGCCCGCCGTGCTTCTCTATCGCTCGCTCGGCCATCTCGTGGAAGGTGGGTCTTTCTGGGTCGCCGATCACAATGGTACCCACGCCCGCCGCAATGGCGCGATCGATCATCTTGCCAACAGGATTGACTAACTCATCCCAAAAGCAAATGTCGCCGCCAACAAGTACATCGATGTCTTTAAGATCCTTCTTGGTGACTTGTTCGAATCGACGTACCCAAGGCGTTGTCTCAACACCGTTGAGCGCCGCGACGGCGTTGAGGTAGGGAAATACCGCGGGGTCCGCGTCCATCGATACTGTTTCTGCTCCCCATTGCTTCGCACACCATATACCGGTGACACCCCAGCCGCAGCCTGCATCGAGCACTCGTCGTGTTTTGGCTGGGATATTTTTATTTAGATAATCAATGATCAGGCAGCTGGATTTCCATAGCTTGGTGCCGTGAATACTGGGTTCATGCCCTGCACGTTTGACGGCACGAATACTGGGGTGACCGGAATAGGGCATCGCCACGCCGCGGAAGCGCCGTAGCTTACTGGCGGTGGATTTGTTCGGCGTCTTGGGGGGCTTTTTTGTCGCGACCGCGCGCGGAGACTTCGGGGTGGGCATGAGAGTACTCGTTGTATTGGGGCGGCGAGCTTAACAAACCTCTGGCAAGCTGGGTATCAGCGCTTGGTCACTTCCTCAGCCTGAAGCCCTTTGGGGCCCTCCACCAGCAAAAACTCAACCTCTTGACCCTCGTTGAGGCTGCGATAACCATCTCCCTGTATGGCACGAAAATGGACAAAGATGTCATCAGGGCGGTCGGCCATGGTAATGAAGCCGAAGCCTTTGGCGTTATTGAACCACTTCACGGTTCCCACTTGGCGGTCTGACATGACTGAGACTCCACCGTTTTAGACTTATTATCGTGTGCAGTGATATCAGGGCTTCAGGCAGAACGCAACTCCTCAATTTTTCGTCTTTGCTGCTGCAACACTGTCAACGAGGCGTCAGCCTGGGTTAACTTTTGGCGCTCCGCGGCAACAATGTCGGCTGGCGCGCGCTCAATAAATTTGGCGTTGGTCAATTTACCCTGAAGCCTGGCCTTCTCTGCTTCAGTCTTGGTGATCTCCTTGTCGAGGCGACTTAATTCGGCGGTCACATCTACCAGTCCGGCCATGGGCACACGCACCTCCAGCTCCCCAAACAAGGCCATCAGGCTGGCTGTCTCGGCTTCGTGATTCTCAATTGGGGTGATGCTCGCGCTTTTTGACAGCCTCTTTAGATAGGCACCGTTCCTTTGCAGGCGTTCTCTGTCTAGCTGGCTGGTATTGGTTACCGTGACCTCGAGCGTCATCGCAGGGGGGACGTTGGCTTCGGAACGGATCGTTCTGATCGCGACAATAATGCCCTTCATCCACTCGATCTCGTCTTCAGCGTCGAGATCTGTATGTTCCGGCTCGGGCGTCAGCCAAGGGGCAAGCATAATGCTATCACCGGTCGTACCGGTCAGCGGGCTTACGCTTTGCCAAATTTCCTCGGTAACAAATGGCATAAATGGATGCAGCATGCGAAGCGTTTGCTCTAGGACCTCTGCGAGCGTCTGACGCGTCCCCAGAAGCGCTTGGGGGTGTCCTGCCTCATCCCAAAGCACGGGCTTTGATAGTTCGAGATACCAATCGCAAAATTCATTCCAAACAAAGTCATAGAGTGACTGGGCGGCCAGATCGAAACGGTATGCCGCAACGGCATCGTCAACGGCGAGCAAGGTGGATTGCAAGCGGCTTCTGATCCAGCGGTCAGCGAGCGACGGGGTGCCACGCTCTTTGAGCAGATCGTGACCCTCGGTATGACTGAGAACGTAGCGGGCCGCATTCCATATTTTGTTGCAGAAATTCCGATAGCCTTCCATACGCCCAATATCGAATTTGATATCCCGCCCCGTGGAAGCCAGGGAGTAAAAAGTGTATCGAAGGGCGTCGGTGCCATAGCCTGGGATGCCATCGGGGAACTGCTTACGCGTCGCTTTCTCGATCCTTTCCGCCAGTTGAGGCTGCATTAAGTTGGCAGTGCGTTTTGCGATCAGTGCTTCCAGCTCGATGCCGTCAATGAGATCAATAGGGTCGAGGACATTACCCTTTGATTTGGACATCTTTTGCCCTTCGCCATCGCGGACAAGGCCGTGAACGTATACCGTGTGGAACGGCACTTCACCCATAAACTCCAGCGACATCATTATCATTCTGGCAACCCAAAAGAAGATGATGTCAAAACCGGTCACCAGCACCGATGCGGGGTGGAAGGACCTGAGATCTGCGTTTTCCTCTGGCCAACCCAAAGTGGAGAAAGTCCAGAGCGCTGAGGAGAACCAGGTGTCCAGCACGTCCTCGTCCTGAGTCAACGTTAGGGTTTCCGGCAGCTCATACGCTCGCCGAATCTCCGCTTCTGATTGTCCGACATAAACTTTGTCGTCGGTGTCGTACCAGGCAGGAATTCGATGTCCCCACCACAATTGACGACTAATGCACCAGTCCTGAATATCGCGCATCCACGCAAAATAAGTGTTTTCCCATTGCTTGGGGACGAATCGAATGTCGCCCTGCTCAACGGCTTTGATCGCAGGCTCGGCAAGTTTCTTGGCATCGACATACCATTGCGGCGTTAGCCAGGGCTCGATAACTGCACCCGATCTGTCGCCTCTGGGTACTTTGAGTGCGTGAGGTTCGATCTTATCGAGTAGGCTGAGCGCCTCGAGCTCGGCGATGATTTTCTCTCGAGCGACAAATCGGTCGAGGCCTCGGAAGCGCTCCGGCACAGCATCATTGAGTGCCGCACTCGCGGTCAAAATGTTGATCTTGGGTAGATTGTGTCGTTCGCCCATCGCGTAGTCGTTAAAGTCGTGTGCAGGCGTGATCTTGACGCATCCAGATCCAAATTCTGGGTCGACATAGTCATCGGCAATAATCGGAATCTGGCGCTCTGTCAGCGGGAGGTCGATAGTTTTGCCAACGAGATGCTGGTAGCGCGGATCACTCGGATGAACCGCTACGGCCGTATCACCCAGCATGGTTTCCGGTCGGGTTGTTGCTACTACGAGGTGCCCCTCACCGTCGCTCAAGGGGTAGCGCAGGTGCCAGAGGGAACCCTGTTCCTCTTCCTGCACGACTTCAAGATCCGATATGGCGGTATGGAATTTCGGATCCCAATTTACCAATCGATGGCCGCGATAGATCAGGCCCTTCTCGAACAACGTAATGAAGACTCGCTGCACGGCGTCCGAGAGTCCCGGGTCCATAGTAAATCGCTCTCGCTCCCAGTCAGGGGAGGTGCCGAGCCGCCGCAGTTGCTGCGTGATAGCGCCGCCAGATTCTTCCTTCCAATCCCAAACTCTTCTGACAAAGGCTTCACGCCCCAGCGCCTCACGCGAACTCCCTTCCGCCTCCAGCTGTCTCTCGACAACCATTTGCGTGGCGATGCCGGCGTGATCTGTGCCGACTTGCCATAGGGTGTTGTGGCCACGCATTCGGTGATAACGGATCAAGGCATCCATAATCGCCTGCTGGAAACCGTGACCCATGTGCAGGGTGCCGGTGACATTCGGGGGTGGAATCGGAATACAGTACGCCGGGCCGTGGCCCGATGGCGCGAAGTAGCCTGCCGATTCCCACTTGTTATACCAGCGGCCTTCGATGTCCGCGGGGGAAAAATTCTTGTTCATGGTCACAGTATTTACAGCCTTACCAGCGTTTCACGTTGCCTGAAGTTCATGCTTTGCGAGTGGATAGCCTCGGTCACGATAAAATCGCCACGCTTCCCGTGATGCGGTGATCGCGGCGTCATCGTGCGTCACTATTTCTGCCAGCCTTTCGAATCGCGAAAAACATCCGGGAACCCCATTGCTCAGATTGATCAACACGTCGCTGTACTCAAGTGGGGGGTCCTCGTGCCCCACAATCACGCGCTCTACACTTGCGTCGGCCGTTCGAGCATGAGGGACAAAGCTCGATGGACGAAAGTGCCAGAGCGCCTCGTCCAGACGCTGTGCTTCCAGCTCATCCTTGGTTTGAATGAACACATGATGCCCCCGGGTACAGGCTTTTTCAGCGAGCCGCCCGATGGCGATTTCCACCGACATGCTGCCGTCCTCGGGTAATACATAAAAATCGATTTTTGTCATCGCCGGGCGGAGCGCTCTCTGAGATAGTCAACCAGCATCGGGACGGGGCGCCCTGTTGCGCCCTTGGGCGAGCCTTTGAACGCGGTCCCCGCAATATCAAGGTGAGCCCATTTGTAGTCTTCGGTGAATTGCGCGAGAAAGCAGGCAGCCGTAATGCTGCCAGCACCGCCCGCACCAATGTTGGCGAGATCCGCAAAGGGGCTATCCAGTTGTCGGTGATATTCCTCCCAGATGGGAAATCTCCAGCCGCGGTCATGAGACCTCATACCCGCATCTAAGAGGCTGTTTGCGAGGTGATCGTCATTCGAAAAAATGCCCGTGGCTTCATGCCCTAGCGCAACGATGATGGCTCCGGTGAGTGTTGCAATGTCGATGACTTCTTCGGGTGCAAATCGCGAGACGTAAGTAAGTGCGTCACACAGAACGAGGCGGCCCTCGGCGTCGGTGTTCAGGATTTCTATGGTTTTTCCCGAGAGGCTCTTAACCACGTCGCCCGGTTTGGTCGCTTTGCCACTGGGCATGTTTTCCGCGGCGGCAATTACGCCTACGATGTTAATGGGGAGTTTCAGCAGGGCTGCTGCGTGAATGGAGCCGAATACAGAAGCGGCGCCGCCCATATCAAACTTCATCTCATCCATCTTTGCGCCCGGTTTCAGACTGATGCCGCCGGTGTCAAAAGTGATCCCCTTGCCGACCAGGCAGTAGGGCCGCGATTTTGCTGGCCCACCTTGATACTTGAGGGTAATCAATCGCGAAGGCTGCTCCGAACCATTACCGACAGATAGCAGCGAATGCATGCCAAGGTCTGCCATCTTGCGCTCGTCCAAAATTGAGACCGAGAGTTCGCTGTGTCGTTTAGCGAGTTTTCTGGCTTCTGTGGCGAGATAGCGAGGGGTGCATATGTTGCCTGGCAGATTCACCAGCTCTCTAGTTAGATTAGCCCCGTGTCCGATGGCTGAGCCAGCTTCGAGGGCGCGCTTGGCGCTTGCGGACGCGCAGAGATTCGCGGGTGTGACTGAAACGCGCCGCAGTGGGCGGGGTGGCTTCTTCCGGTGATTCAGCGTCTGACTGTACTGGTAGTGTGCCAGTGTGAGTTGTAGCCCAATCTGCTCCAGCAATTGTTCCGGTTGCTTTATTTTTTGCGATATCCCTTCAGTCCAGATAACTGCGTCTTTGGCTGCGCAGTTCATTAGCGCACGAGCAAGCCCCTCAGCTATTTTTTTGTCTGAGGCGGGTGTGCGCGTACTGAGATCGCCGCAGCCTACCAGAAGCACCCGTTGCAATTGGCCTGCGCCTGAGAGCCAAATGGTAGCGCCGCACGTTGGTGAAAAGTCCCCATTGGCGATGGTTCTGGATAGCGCGCCCCCGAGGAACTTATCGAGTTCTCTCAAGCGAGCGCCCAGAGACTTGCGTTGGGGCACCATTACAACCAGTGCATGGGTTTTCAATTGATTGAGTGATGTCGCTGCCTTAGCCGTAATGTTTAAAACTGACATGAGGGTTCCTAGTGCCACGAAGGGTCGGAGAGAGAGGACGCTAGTGTATGATGCCCGGCGGGTGAACGAAATAACCCATTGCTAATCGCGGTGAATTGGCTGGTCATATGCGCATCCTTCGCTACCTAACACGAGATATTTTGACTCACACGGCGGCGGTGAGTTTTGTCCTTTTTCTCGTGGTCTTCGCAGGTCGGTTTATTCGTTACCTCGCTGAGGCGGCGGTGGGATCTCTGACGGGAGATGTGTTGTTGCCCATTATGCTGTTCAAACTCCCCGGGTTTTTCGAAATGATCCTTCCGCTAGGTCTTTTCATTGGCATTCTCCTCAGCCTTGGCCGTCTCTATGCGGATAGTGAGATGGTGGTGCTCAAGGCCTGTGGAGTGGGACCAGGCCGCCTCGCCCTCTATGTGATGACGCCGGCGATGCTGGTGATGATTGCGGTGGCGGTACTGTCGCTTTATGTTGCACCTGAGGGGTCCGCTCGCGCCCAAGTACTCCTGGATAACCCACGCTCTGCGGAGGGTTTACACATGCTGAATGAGGGGCGCTTCAGAAAGCAACGCGGAGGGAACTATGTTACCTATGCCGAGCGTATCGACGAGAGCGGGTTAATGCATAACATCTTCGTGTTCGAACGAGATAAAAAGAATGGGGGCCGTGCTCATGTGGCGACGTTCGCACAAGAAGGAGAAATCATCCTCGATGAGCAGTCTGGGCGACGCTATCTCGAGTTGCGGGGTGGGAGCCGTTATCGAGGGTCGCCCGGTAAATTGGCTCTGGAGGAGGTCACTTTTGACCTTTATGGCGAGCTCATTCCGGAATCAAAAAATAGTTTGCGGCGCTCGGGTAAGGTAGATGCCATCCCCACCGAAATGCTGTTGTCTAGTGAGGAGCCCAAACTCCGTGGGGCGTTGTGGTGGCGCGTCTCACTTCCGCTTATGGTGCCCGCCGCTGCGCTGATTGCGCTCGCGCTGAGCAGAACAGACGCTCGCAGAGGGCGCTACGCAAAAATTGGTCCGGCGATGCTGGTGCTGCTGGTTTACTTTTTGGGCTTGACTCAGGGTCGGGCGGCAATTGAATCGGGTAGCGGGCCGGGGCTAATGATCGGTGTGCATACCGTAATGGCGCTAGTGGCGGTGCTTCTGCTCAATGCAGAGCGCTTGAGACACATGGGCAGGCCAGCGCATGCGTAAGTTTGATTATTACATTGGTCGCTCGGTATTGATGGCGACGTTGGCAGTGCTGTTGCTCCTGACCGGACTCGACTCTCTGATTTCCGTAATCGACGAATCCGACGATATTGGCAATGGCTACGAGTTCAGCGATGTACTGATTTATGTCGGTTATACCCTCCCGCGACGCATTCATGAGTTTGTGCCGTTTGCAGGATTGATTGGGACTTTGATTGCGCTAGGTCGCCTAGCGGCGTCGAGCGAGTTGGTGGTGGTGCGAACGTCTGGCGTTTCATTGGGTGGCATTGCGCTTATGGTACTAAAGCCCGCTCTGATGATGGCGATTTTCGGGTTTGCCGTAGGAGAGTTTGTCGCGCCGCATTCGGAACAGTTGGCCATGAGCCATCGCGCGCTGGCGCAGCGCTCCGAGTCAGCGGTGGCAGGTCGATTTGGCGCATGGAATCGTGATGGAAACACGTTTATTCATGTGGATGCTGTGCAGCGAGGTGGAGTCGCCTATGGAGTGACGCTGCTGACATTTGATGACGAGTATCGCTTAGTCAGATCGTTGACCGCAGAGAGAGGGACGCATTCGGGAGATCATTGGATGCTGGAGCAAGTGCGCTCGACTCACCTTGAGGAGGGAGGCACAGCGGTTCAGAGTGACACGCTTTGGCGATGGGATACGGCAATTACGCCTCAATTGTTGACTCTGGACGTTGTCGAGCCCGAGACGCTGCCCATCTTGCAGCTTTGGCCTTACGCGAGGTACTTACAGAGACAAGGCATGGTGTTTGTGGACATTGAGCTGGCATTTTGGCGGAAGGTATTTCAGCCCCTTGCGACGCTAGCCCTTGTGCTCGTAGCAATGTCTTTTATCTTCGGTCCGCTCCGCGAGGGGACGATGGCTGCTCGGGTCTTCATCGGGATCATCGTGGGTATTGTGTTCAGGATCAGCCAGGATTTTTTTGGTCCCGCCAGCCTTATTTTTGGTTACGACCCGCTAGTTGCGGCATTATCGCCGATTGCCGTGTGTTGGTTTGGGGGAATGTGGTTACTCTGGCGCCGTACCTGACGACAGTCTTAATCGCGCTTAGGTAGCAATATTAGTCGGGTGCGAGACAGCGTGTCGTGCCAGTATCGGTAACGCGGCGGCATCCATTTCCAGATATAACCTATTCCACACGCAGTCACAGAGATCGTTGCCCCAAGTAGTCTCGCTGCGACCTGTGGCCATGTTGGTTGCTCTCCGACCTCGCTGATCAGTTTGATTCGCCACGCCTGCATCCCCAGCGTCTGCCCGTTTTTTCGCCAGAATAAGCCGAAAAACAGCAACAAAATAATGGTCCATGACAGCCACTGCACGACGGGAGGGACTGTTTGGACCAAGGCGTTTTCTGTGGGTCCCCACATAGAGACCCAGAGGGCGGTGGCTGCCATGAAAAGCGGCACGATCAGCAAGCTGTCATACACCATGGCCAACAAGTGTCGCCACAAGGGCGCACTTGGCTCCTGATCGGGGTCTTCTGAAAGCGGGCTCATTAAAACCTGGGGCAGATGTCTCTCGGGAATCGTCGTAAAATACCACGTCCTAAGGCCAGATTAGACCCATGACGATTCAACAACAAATGACAGAGGCCCTCACGGCAGCGTTCGCACCCTCTTTTCTCAGTGTGGAGAACGAGAGCCATCGACATAATGTGCCACCAGGATCCGAAACGCACTTTAAGGTCACGCTGGTCAGTGAGAAATTTGAGCAAATGAGGAGCGTGAGGCGACATCAGGCCGTTTACAGCGCCGTGGCATCTTGGCTGGCAGGCCCTGTTCACGCGCTGGCGTTGCATACCTACACGGCCGAGGAGTGGGCGGTTTCAGGTGACGCGCCGGCCTCTCCCGACTGCAGGGGAGGTACGGGTAAGTGACAGCGGAGGGGGCACAGGGAGAGCGAGTTGTGGTTGCCCTGTATCGCTTTGTAAAGCTTGAGGATTTCGAGCAATTAAAAGCGCCTTTACTTGAGATTTGCCGGCGAGCTGGGTTGAAAGGGACGTTGCTGCTTGCCCAGGAAGGTATCAATGGCACTGTTGCAGGCACCCGCCCGGGTATTCAGTCTGTCATTGACTGGCTTCTAGAGGATTCGCGGTTTCAGGGCCTTGACTGGAAAGAGTCATTTTACGACGCCGACCCCTTTCATCGAATGAAGGTGAAACTGAAGCGAGAAATCGTCACGATGGGTGTGGAGGATATTGACCCCAACGTGTGCGTCGGCCGTTATGCCGATTCTGCTCAATGGAATGCGCTGATGGATGACCCAGAATGCTTGGTGATCGATACCCGCAACGATTACGAGGTTGCCATCGGGAGTTTTAGAGGCGCTGTAAATCCATCTACCCAGCATTTTCGCGATTTCCCCCAGTGGGTGCGCGACAACCTGCGACCGACAGAGCATAAAAAAATAGCGATGTTTTGCACCGGGGGCATTCGCTGCGAAAAGTCTACTTCTTTTCTGGTTTCCGAGGGGTTTGCAGAGGTCTGGCACTTGAAGGGGGGAATTCTGAAATATCTTGAAGAGATGCCTGAATCTGAGTCGCGTTGGGAGGGCGAGTGTTTTGTTTTTGATTCTCGCGTGGCGGTGAATCATCGCTTGATGAAGGGGAGTTTTGATCAGTGTTACGCCTGCAGACATCCCATCACAGAGGAAGACAAAGCGTCGGACCGCTACGAACGGGGAGTTTCCTGCCCTCATTGCTATCAGCAGTTAACCGAGGATAAAGAGGCGCGCTTTAGGGAGCGGCAAAAGCAAGTGGAGCTTGCCGCAAATCGAGGTGAGCGACACATCGGTGGTCCGCCGCCGGAACGACAGAAACGTCAGGCGACCGTTCATGGCCGGATCAGCGGAGACAGCAAGTCTGCTGGGTAGAAATAACTCACAGTCGCGCCGTCTCCTGCTGAAATTACCCCGTAAAGCCGGAGGCTGCCGCTTTGGGTTCTTCCCAAAATAGGTCCGCCAGAGGCACCTTTTTGGATGACGCAGCTTGATGCGAGCGGATTTGAGCCTGCCGCAGTGATACGGCAGTCGGCGTCAACTGTCAGAGTATGCTCTCGGCCATCATCCGGTTCGAGTGCGCTTGCCCCAGATGAGCGACTGAAGCCCGCGGCGATTACGCGCGACCCCGGCAGCACTCTGAATTTTGATGCCGGAATCCAGATGTCCGGCCACCATTTGGATGTGCTGCGAAGCAACGCCCAATCCTCGTCCATTGAGCCGCCCGATGCCACTAGATCGAAAGTCGCAGGCCCCGCTTCGGTCTGCAGTAGTAGGGGAGAAGACAGGCCGTTGTAGCCCTCGAAGCAATGCCATGCGCTGATGACGAGAGGGAAGGGTCCAGGCGACACGATGGTACCGCTGCAGCGCTCCAGGAAATGGCGCGGATAGCCGTTAATACTGCGAACAATCGGCACTTCTAGTTTGACGATTGCGCGCGTCCACGCGCCTTCGGCCTGAAATAGGGGTGGGGTAGCGACCGCTCGGCAACAGGCCGCTAAGGCAAGGAGGCCGAGCACAGCAAAACTGGTTTTTGCACGGGCGAGTGCCGCGGCTGGGAGCATGGCTTTTACACGTGTCTATGGGCCTCCATCAAGCCGAGGCTACTTGGGTTTTTTGTGCTTGCAAAGGTTTAGGCGCGGTAGGATAACTGACAGCGTAGCTGATGTATGCTCAGCCGCGCCAGGCGTCACTAAATACCGGTAGGGCGGGAGCCAGAGAGGAAGGGTGTCATTGGAGTATTCGTTACAGCAACTCCGTTCGGGCCTGGCCTTGGCGATTGTGGCCAATATCATTTGGGGTGTGGCGGCTCTGTTTTGGGTACAGACCAGGCCCGTTGATGCCCTTGACATAGTGGCGCACCGGGCAATTTGGACGCTGCCAATTGCGACAATGATCTTGCTTTTCGCTCGCCGGCTACGGTTAACGTGGTCTCTGATGCGTGTCGGCAATACGTTTTGGTGGAGTCTGCTGGCGGCTAGTCTGCTCAGCCTGAACTGGGGCGTCTTCGTTTATGCGGTGACAGTGGGTCGTGCTACTGAGGCGAGTCTAGGTTATTTCATGCTGCCACTCCTGACGATTGTCGTGGGTAGGCTGGTGTTTGAAGAGGCGCTGGGCGGTATTCAGCGCGTGGCAATCGGTCTCGCCATTGTTGCCGTATTGGTGCAATTGTTCTCCTACGGCAGCTTGCCATGGATCAGCCTTGTCGTATCCAGCAGCTTTGCATTGTATGGCGCGATCAGAAAGAAAATTGCTGCCGACACTATTCAGGGGCTCTTCATCGAGACGCTATGCATGTTTCCATTTGCTTTGGCGTGGTTCTCATTAACGGGCGGAGCGGGTATGGGGGTTTACGGTTGGAAGGTCGATATGTTCCTCATTCTGTCGGGGATTTATACCGCCGCGCCGTTGCTCACCTATATTGCCGCCGCTCGACTGCTGCCGCTGAGCGTGGTGGGTTACACCTCATATCTGGGGCCTTCACTACAGTTGCTGGTTGCTCAAACGTTGCTCGGAGAAACCATTGATGTCATTACCATATTGTCCTTCGGGTTGGTGTGGTTTGGTGTGCTGTTGGTTTCCGGACGGGGGCTGTTGCAAATGCGGCGACGTCGAATGGGCAGCGGCAGATGACTCATAGCGATTCCCGGCGTGACGTGATCAGATTGAGCCCAGAGTGGCTCTCGCTACTGGGGCCCGAGTTCTCCAAACCCTACATGACTGGCCTGCGAGCCTTCCTCAAGGTTGAAAAGGCGGCAGGAAAAGTCATTTATCCGCCCGGACATGAGTTTTTTGCTGCGCTGGACGCAACCGCCCCCTCTCAGGTGCGTGTTGTGGTGATCGGTCAGGATCCCTACCACGGTCCTCAGCAGGCACATGGTCTGAGTTTTTCGGTTCGGAAGGGGCAACGTATTCCGCCATCATTACGCAATATTTTTGCCGAGTTAGAAGCGGATCTCTCGGTTGCGCCTCCAACACACGGCAGCCTAGTCGGCTGGGCAGAACAGGGCGTGCTCCTACTCAATAGCGTGTTGTCGGTGGAGCAAGGCTTGCCTGGATCACATCAGGGGCGGGGATGGGAGCACTTTACCGACGCGGTGATAGCGGCCTTAGACAGCGGTGATCGCCCGGTCGTTTTCATGCTCTGGGGCAAGCATGCGCAGCAAAAAGGGGCGTCGATAAACCGTCAAAAACACTGCGTGCTCTCGGCACCGCACCCATCGCCGCTGTCCGCTAACAGGGGATTCTTCGGCTGTAGGCATTTCAGTCAGGCTAATCGCTTTTTGCTTGAGCGGGGGTATCAACCCGTCGATTGGTCCGCTACCGGGTGACACGGCGCTAACGATGACAGGGTGAATCGTTTCTCGCCAACGAATAACGGCGCAGTTGTCGCGTCTGGCATCACCTCAAGCAGAGCGCCCATTTCTCCGTCCAGCGGCAACAGGTTCACGAGGCTGCCCACCTGCTGTCCTTCGGAGTTCCTAATGCTCTCGCCAGATGCGGGCCAGTCCGCAGTTTCCGACAAAGTGGCGCGGAAAAGTCTGCGCTTGGGAGTGCCGCGATAGTGCAAGCGAGCCACGATCTCCTGTCCGGTATAACAACCCTTGGTGAAACTCACGGTTTCATTAAGGTCATAGTTGAGATCTTGCGGTAAATAAGCGCCAATGGTGTTTGACTCTATACGGGCTCGCGCCGTTTCGAAATCAACGCGAGCGATAGAAACCTCGCCACTTGGATCTGTAGCTATCGTCGCGTCGTTGGTGTGCCAATACTCCACAAATTCCATGCCGCGGCTAACGGTGATGGCTGAAAGAAGGCCATTTTGCTGATCTATGAGCGCGCGATTTGGATCGAAGTTCAGGGCCGCTACATTCCGGTAGCAACACACTGTCAGGTCAAGTGTTGTCAGTGTTGACTTGGAAAAGGCGATGTAGGGTTTGAGGTGAGCGGCCAGTTTCGTCATTACAGGTTGGCGCCCTCTGATGAGCACAGTGTCTTCGGCAACGACGACGGCGAGTGCATCGGCAAGCACTCTCCCTTTGGGGTTGCAGAAGGCGGCGTGTAGCAGTGCGCCGACTTCTGCCCTCTGAAAATCGGCTGTCGTTTGTCCTTGCAGGACCAGCCTCGCGTCCGCTCCCGAGAGCTGTAGGACCTGCTCGAGCGGGGTATCGGCTGCGCTTAAGAGAGAGGAAGAAGTTTCCACGGTTTTCTGCGCCTGTGTGGGGAAGCCCTATACTACTCGATTAGTCAGTAATTTCAGATTGCCGATATGGATCTGCGAGAAGAGTTGAATAGAGCAAAGTGGGCAAGTCGACGGGGGCTACTAGAGTTGGATCTGTTGCTCTCGCCATTTGTAGAGGCTCAATTTGCTGAGTTGGACCCGACGTTGCGCGACCTATACCGGGATCTTATGTTCGAAGGCGATCAAGACTTGTTGGAGTGGATTATGGGCCGCGCTCCGCTGACGGATTCGCGCTTTCGCCCGATCGTTGAGGCGATCAGGGTATTCCATCGCCTTGAGGCCTGAGTTGCTAGGCGGTGTATTGGGGGAGTTGGTCCACTGCACCCGTCAATGCCGTGCGCCGGTCGAAATTGGTCGGGATTAATATCGAATCCCTTTTCAGTGGTGAGGTATCGGGATAGTCAGAATTGAAGTGGAGCCCCCGGCTTTCCTTTCGCCCCGAGGCAGACTCAACCATCAAGGCGGCAACTCTAGCCAGATTGCGCATCTCGAGTAGGGGGCGACTGATCTGGAATCGCGCGTAGTAACCGGCCACCTCTCGCTCGAGCAGCGCAATGCGTTGTGAGGCATATTCGAGTCGGCGTGTCGTTCTCACTATGCCCACGTAGTCCCACATAAGGCGCCTTAATTCCTGCCAGTTGTGCTGGATAACGACTTCTTCGTCTGAGTCTCGCACCCGGCTGTCGTCCCAAGGTGTCGGGTTGGCATTTTGCGGGACCAGAGATTCGGCGATATGTGACGCTGCTGACTGTGCATAAACAAAACACTCCAGCAGTGAGTTGCTGGCCATGCGATTGGCGCCATGGAGTCCGGTGCAGGCGGATTCTCCCACCACATACAGGCCCGGGACATCTGTTGCCCCATATTGATTCACCACCACGCCGCCACACGTGTAGTGGGCGGCAGGAACGACCGGGATGCGCTGCTCGGTAATATCGATGCCGAGGGAGAGGCATTTCTCATAAGCTTTTGGAAAGTGGCGAATAATGAAGTCTTTTGGGCGATGACTGATGTCAAGGTAAACACAGTCCGCACCGAGTCGTTTCATTTCATGGTCTATGGCGCGCGCGACAATGTCTCTGGGTGCCAGTTCGGCGCGATCATCGAAGGACGGCATAAACCGGCTATTGTCCGCCAAGTGTAAAGTCGCGCCTTCACCCCGCAGCGCCTCGGTTATTAAAAACGAGCGGCTTTCTGGATGAAAGAGGCAGGTGGGGTGAAACTGGTTAAACTCGAGGTTCGCGACTCGGCACCCCGCGCGCCAGGCTGCTGCGATGCCATCGCCGCTGGCACCATCGGGGTTGGTCGTGTAGCGATACGCTTTGCTCGCACCGCCTGTGGCTAGCACGACGGCATCGGCGGCAAAGGTATCGACGCCGTCGCCGGATGCGGCCAGTAGGTAGGCGCCGCAGATACGATCTGCTGTTTTGATAAGGTCGACTAGGCAGCGGTCTTTGAGGAGCGAGATGTTGGGTGCTTCTTCGACCCGAGAGACGAGCACTTCGGAAATGGCTCTGCCTGTCTGGTCAGCTGCGTGTATGACCCTTCGATGGCTGTGCCCCCCCTCCATGGTGAGGTGAAACTCTCTGAATTCTGCGTCTGCCTGATCTTCGCGTAAATCAAAGTGCATGCCCTGATCGATGAGCCATTCGACGCACCCACGGCTCTGGCCCACAGTGAAGTGCACGGCCGGCTCGTGGCATAGCCCGGCACCCGCTTTGAGCGTATCCGCGACGTGGGCCTCGACTGAGTCACGATCATGTAATACCGCCGCCATACCGCCTTGCGCCCAAAACGTAGAGCCCGCTCCCAGCTGACTCTTGGAGACGACGGCGATTGAAAGTGATCTCGGTAGCTGCAGCGCCAGGCTTAGCCCAGCGGCGCCGCTACCAACGATCAGCACATCATATCGGTTAATAGTGGGCATTTTGTCGGGCCATCAGAGGGGCAGGTGTGGGGTATAGTGACGTAATCAAGTTTACTGTATTGGGAACTTTTTGCCTTGATCGCGATCATACAGGGCAATACGGGTTCGGGGAGGCAAATTCCCGGGGTTTGCAAGCGGCATAGGGCGCAGTTGTGACGGCCTCTGACACAGATCAGCAGTTGGTTCAGAGGGCACAGCGAGGAGATCTTCGCGCCTTTGACCTGCTGGTGCTCAAATATCAGGGGCGGATTGGCGCGTTGGTAAGTCGCTATATCAATGACCCCGGCGAGGTGGAGGATGTCACTCAGGAAGCCTTCATCAAGGCCTACCGAGCACTCGACAAATTTCGGGGAGACAGTGCGTTTTATACATGGTTGTATCGTATTGCCAGTAATGCGGCCAAAAACCATCTGGTGGCCAAAGGTCGCAGACCCGGGGCAGACGCAACAATTGAGGATGCCGAGGGTTTTGAGCGGGGGGACTTGATCTCTGAGTCGAGTACCCCTGAAGCGGTGCTCATGAGCGAAGAGCTCGCTCGGGTAGTGACCGAGGCTATGGAGGCGCTTCCCGAAGAGTTGCGTGCCGCGGTCACGCTGCGAGAGTTTGAGGGACTGAGCTACGATGATATTGCCGCGGTATTGGAGTGCCCGGTAGGTACGGTGAGATCGAGAATTTTCCGCGCCCGAGAAGCCATTGATGAGCGGGTGAGAGAGCAGATGAGTGAGGAGTTGGGATTTAGATGACGACCAGAGAAGAGGACTTGTTAGCGCTTTCGGCCTTAATGGATGGTGAGATCCAAGATCTGGAGCTGAGGAGACTCCTGAGTTCGGCGGAATCTGACCCTGAATTGCGCGCACGCTGGCGTCGCCAGCAGCTTGTCAGGGACGTGCTGCAAGAGAGGCGAGGGGTCCGTCCGCAACTTGACGTATCGGCGGGCGTCCAGCAGGCCATCAGCAGCCAGCCCCGACTGTCCCGGAATCCCCTCTGGAGTATGGCGGTTGCGGCCTCTGTCACTATCGTGGTCGTGTTGGGTGGGCAGATACTGATGCCGACCGAGCAAGTAACACCCAGAACGCTGGTCAGTCAGCTGGGTGGCAATGTGGTCCCGGTGTCCGGCGCTCAGCCAGTGAGGGCGAGCCTGGAGACGGGCGCGATACCGGTGGCCAACAAAAAGATGGCTCGCGACAATCTCAGAGAGTCTGAAGTTGGTGCGATTTATGAGCGTTGGGCCCATGAGCGCTATCAGTTGTTGAGTGGGCACCATGCGGTCGTGTCCAATCACAATCATCCTGTTCCGTACATTGCTCGCATGCGGACAGAGGGCGCACCGGATATACCCGTCCCCTCAGAATGAGACTGTGCGGCTCAACCTGCCTGCTGCTCACGGCGCTTTGCTGCTCGGCACCCAGCTGGTCGCAATCCAATCAGGCTTCTTGTGTCGCATCCAATGAGTCAGAGAAGGCACTAGTGGGATTATTAGACGCCCACCGACGCATCTCTTTTCGTGGCACGCTGCTATATGAGCGGGAAGGGAGTCGCCAGTTCATCGATGTCGACTGGTCGGCAGGCTCTGGCGAAGCGCGTTTACATCGACTGAATCGCATTGAGGATCCCGCCACCGAGACTTGGGCGCCCCAGGTATTTACTGCGGGTCGATTGTGCGATTTGCTTGAATTCTATATTCCCCGCCTGGAGCAAGGGAGGGTGATTGCCGGGCGGACGACACAACGACTCGCACTGCGGCCAAAGGACACGCTCCGTCTTGGCTATATTGTTGAGATCGACAAGGAAATTACTTTACCGCTGGCTATGATCACTGCGGATCCAGACGGCAAGGTACTTGAGCGCTATGAGTTCGCTAGCATTATTTTCAGTAATGCTGCTGCAGGCACCAAGGCCGCCCCCGAAGACGCCACGGGCATTGTCCGGGGCAAGTCTGTACTGCCCGGATTTTATGTGATGGACGGACACGCAACACCGGCTGCCTTTGTCGTCAGTGATGGTTTGGCGACCGCGTCGATTTTCCTTGAGCCGCTGCCCAGTGGCGTGGCGCCCGGTGAGGCGGGCGTCACCAAAGGGGCGACCCTGACCTATACCCGAGGCGTTCCTGTGACGGGGCAAAACGGAATGTTGATTAGCGTTCTCGGGGAAGTGCCATTGGTGACAGCGCGGTTACTGGCGGACGCGATTCGCCCCGGCATTGAGGCGCCCTGATGGCGTGGTTGATGGAGACGGGCCGTGTTGTCGCGGTCGAGGCCCATGCCGTCTGGATAGAGGCTGATCGGAGCAGCGCTTGCGGTCGTTGCGCTGCGCGAGCGGGTTGCGGTCAGGGGGCTTTGTCTAAACTCCTCCAGCAGGGCAAGGGTCGCGTCCGGGCTTTATCTAGTGCTCAGCTATGCGCTGCACACTGCGAGCTGGGCGATCAGGTCTGGATTCGGGTGCCAGAAGTCACAGTGCTTAGTGGTACAGCGCTTCTTTATGGATTCCCTCTGCTGCTGGGCACAGGGCTTTCTGTTCTCTTGTCATCTCAAGGAGACCTGTGGGCGGCTGGCGGTTTTTGCCTGGGGATTACCTCGGGGTTTGCTATCCTTCACGCCGCTATCGAATGGTTCGGGGGCGCTATTCCTGGGTTCGCGGAGCCAGAGTTGGCGGGCAGGGCAACCGAAGCTGAAGCTCAGCCTGATATTATCTCTTTAAGCAACTGATATAAATTAAATTTATTTTTGGAGTTCGGCCATGATGGTACGTGCATTGGTGTATTTGATCGGTTTCGCTTTCATTGCGAGGGTATCGGCGTTCGCTTTGCCCGACTTCACCGAGATCGTAGAGGCCTCAGCCCCGGCAGTGGTAAAAATCCTTGTCGAGTACGAGTCAGAGAATCCGCGCTATCAGGAGCAGATGGAGGAGCTACCCGAGTATTTGCGCCGTTTTTTTGACTTCAGGGATGGACCGGCGGTCCCCCGTGACCGCGCGGGCATGGGGTCCGGTTTTATTGTCTCCGAAGATGGTTTTGTAGTGACCAACAATCACGTGGTAGAAAATGCTCGCCAGATTCTGGTGCGGCTGCCAAATCGTCAGGAATATGACGCCACTCTGATAGGGACAGATCCCAGATCAGACTTGGCGGTTTTGAAGATTGAAGCACAAGAAGTCCTGCCCGCGCTCCCGTTGGCTGAGGAGAAAGACGTAAAGGTGGGGCAGTGGGTGCTGGCTATTGGCTCTCCCTTTGGCCTCGATTTTTCTGTTACCGCTGGCATCGTCAGTGCGCTTGGGAGAAGCTTGCCAACGGAAACCGGCGATAATTACGTACCTTTTATACAAACTGATGTTGCTATTAATCCCGGCAATTCCGGCGGGCCATTGTTCAATCTCGAAGGCGAGGTGATCGGTGTCAACTCGCAGATTTTTACGCGCTCAGGCGGATCTATCGGGCTGTCGTTCGCAATTCCTGCCTCAGTAGTCAGTAATGTGGTCGCCCAAATACAGGAAAATGGCGTTGTTGAGCGCGGTTGGTTGGGCGTCAGTATTCAGGACGTAGATCGTAATCTTGCAGACTCCTTCGGCTTGGATAGGCCCCGAGGCGCGTTGATCGCTCAGGTTGGCGGTGATTCGCCCGCGGAGCGGGGCGGGCTGTTGTCCGGGGATATTATTATCCAATTCGACGGCAAGGATATCGAGACCTCGGCAGAGCTGCCCCATGTAGTGGGTTTGATTACTCCGGGAACACGTTGTCAGGTTGTGATTGTCAGGGAGGGCGCCAAGACGACGTTGGAAGTTGAGGTTGGGGGCCTTGCGGCGGATCAAGTTGCGAGGGTCGGGTCAACAGTTGTCTCTGATGGCACTCTGGCGATACTCGGTATGCGGATGGTTCCGGCGGAGCCGGAAGCCTTAGCAGAACTGGGTCTCTCCGGTGGCGTGCAAGTGGTAGCCATTGATTCGGGATCTCCCGCGGCGGACGCCGGTGTTCGCGAAGGAGATATCCTCACGCGTCTTGGTAGCAAGCCAATCGGCCGTATGCGCGATTTAGAGGGCGTAAGCGAAGACTTAGTCCCTGGCGCGTCGGTGCCAGCGCGTCTGATTCGGGGCGGTAGTCCACTATTTATTGGCATACGGGTTCCCGCAAAGGAAGACTGATATCGCCTAGCGGTCAGTAGCTGCATGTCAGCGGCGCCGGTTACATGAAATACTGCCGTAAAGCGGCGCCCACGACATGCTAAAGTAGTGGGTGTCAACGCGAGTAGCGTATCAGCTGCTCGCTTTAGTCTTCAGAGGTGCCCCGGCGTTGGCTGAGCTCAGTCACATACGAAACTTTTCGATAATCGCGCATATCGACCATGGTAAATCGACGCTTGCCGATCGCTTTATACAGCACTGCGGCGGTCTCTCTGAACGTGAAATGGCCGCGCAGGTGCTCGATTCTATGGATCTCGAGCGCGAGCGCGGGATCACCATCAAGGCCCAGAGCGTCACCCTGCAGTATCGGGCCGAGAATGGACAGACCTATCAACTTAATTTCATCGATACGCCGGGGCATGTGGATTTCTCCTACGAAGTATCGCGTTCGCTGAGCGCCTGCGAGGGGGCGCTGCTGGTGGTTGACGCTGGGCAGGGCGTTGAGGCCCAGTCGGTGGCTAACTGCTACACCGCGATCGAGCAGGGTCTGGAGGTTTTGCCTGTTCTCAACAAAATGGATTTGCCCCAAGCAGATCCGGAGCGGGTTCAGCAGGAAATCGAGGAAATTATCGGCATAGACGCGACAGAGGCGGTGACGACGAGTGCCAAGACGGGTATGGGAATTGAAGCCCTACTAGAGCAGTTGATTAAAAAGATCCCTGCGCCCACGGGGGATCGGAGTGCGCCTTTGCAGGCTCTGATTATTGATTCCTGGTTCGATAATTATCTGGGCGTGGTGTCACTGGTGCGGGTCGTGCAAGGGGAGCTGAAAAAGCGAGATAAGTTTATTATTTTCTCAACCGGCAAGCAGCATCAGGCAGATATGGTGGGGGTATTTACCCCTCGCAGAACCGAGACAGGGGTGCTCAGGGCTGGGGAGGTAGGGTTCATCGTAGCCGGAATCAAGGACATTAAGGGCGCTCCCGTCGGAGATACCTTGATTTCTGCCGCTCATCAGAACACGCCCGCGCTGCCCGGTTTTCAACGGGCCAAACCCCAAGTTTATGCGGGAATCTTTACCGTTAACTCAGACGACTATGAGGATTTTCGTGACGCGTTGGGCAAGCTCACGTTGAATGATGCGTCGCTGTTTTATGAACCGGAAACTTCCGATGCGCTCGGTTTTGGGTTCCGCTGTGGTTTTTTGGGTATGCTCCATATGGAGATTATTCAGGAGCGATTAGAGCGGGAGTACGACCTAGACCTCATTACCACGGCGCCGACGGTCATCTACGAGGTGGTCAAAAAGAATCAGGAGGTTGTATACGTAGACAACCCTTCAAAGTTGCCAGATGTGGGCGATATTGAAGTCATGCGCGAGCCCATTGCGCGTTGCACGATCTTGACGCCACAGGAGTATCTTGGTGCAGCCATCACCTTATGCGTGGAAAAGCGTGGCGCACAAGTGGACCTGCAGTTTCTCGGTCAGCAGGTGCAGGTTATCTATGACATTCCTATGGCTGAAGTGGTCCTCGATTTTTTTGATAGATTGAAATCGGTGAGCCGCGGCTACGCTTCTTTGGATTACAGTTTTCAGCGGTTTGAGGGTGCGCCACTATCGCGTTTGGATGTGCTGATTAATGGCGACAGGGTGGATGCGCTTGCGATCATTGTGCATCGCGATCACGTTCAGTCACGCGGTCGGGTTTTGACCGAGAAAATGAAAGAGTTGATCCCACGCCAAATGTTTGATGTTGCGATTCAGGCCGCGGTCGGAGGAAAAATTGTGGCGCGTCAAACTGTCAAGGCCTTGCGTAAAAATGTGACCGCGAAATGTTACGGTGGCGACGTGACAAGGAAGAAAAAGCTTCTCGAAAAGCAAAAAGCAGGCAAAAAGCGGATGAAGCAAGTTGGAAATGTGGAGATCCCCCAGTCCGCCTTTCTTGCAGTACTCCAGGTCGACGGTTGATCTTGGCGAGATACACAGCCGGCATGATGGAGAGAGTAAGCATGTATCTAAAGCGGGTTTCTCATGACTATTGATTTTCCATTGATTCTGGTAATCGTCGTTTTTGGTAGCGGCGGCATTTGGTTAGTGGATAGTCTTTTGCTCGCTGGCGGAAGGCGCTCGCGTCGAGAGCAGCTGGCAAGGAATTTCCCAGGCTGGGAACAGGCGGGCTCCAAGGCCGCCCTAGCATATGCTGACGCCTGTGACCGTGAAACCGGCGAGCCGGCCGTTGTCGAATACGCTCGATCTTTTTTCCCCGTTTTGGCCATTGTGTTGGTGCTGCGCTCGTTTCTCTACGAGCCTTTCCAAATTCCGTCCTCGTCCATGGTTCCAACGCTGGAGGTGGGCGACTATATTTTGGTGAACAAATACGCCTATGGACTGAGATTGCCAGTCACGCGAACGAAGGTTCTCGATATGGGTGAGCCCGAGCGCGGAGATGTCATGGTATTTTTTCCGCCGCATCAAAATAATACTTATTACATCAAGCGCGTTATCGGGACTCCGGGAGATAGAATTTCCTATCGCGACAAACAGCTTTTCGTGAACGGCGAACGGGTGCCGCAAGAGTGGCTGGCGGAGCTGCCGTCCGGCCGATTCACTGTCAAGATGGGCAGGGAGGAGTTGCCCGGAACAGACGGTTATCTGATGCAAACCGATGATCGGCGAGGCGCGCGTAATTTTTCCGTAGTGGTGCAACCCGGCCATTATTTCATGATGGGTGATAATCGAGATAACAGTAGCGACAGTCGTGTCTGGGGGCAGGTGCCCGAGCGTGACATTGTCGGGAAGGCCGTCTCAATTTGGATGCATTGGGAGAGCTGGCTCAGCGTGCCGTCTTTTAAGAGAGCGGGCGCCATCGATTAGCGAGACGAGGGAGATTGTTGTGGGCAGGCGAATGATTTCCGTTGAAGCAAGCACCGACAGTCGAGGATTTGGCCTCTGGACGCTTTCCCTTAACTTGCTGCTATTGGGAGCTGCTCTTGTTCTGCTTCTGCGTCTGCTTCCAGGGTACTTCGAATACATGACGGTAAAGGATCTGATTACCCGTGCCGCGGTGGAACATGATGCTCGCAGTGATACGGTTCCCGAGTTGCGCGCGAGACTGACAAAGCTGTTGACTACCAATCAGGTTTACGACACCACGATTGACGATATTCGGATTTATCGGGAGGGCGGCGTTATCGTTATCGACGCAACCTACGAAAAACGTTTTCCGCTGGTTTGGATTGTCGACGGAGTGATGAGGTTCGATGACTTGATCGTCCAGACCGCTCCGGCGGACCGCCCTTGAAAACACCTTCGCAACAAGCGCTTGACGCCTTGCAGAAGCGCCTGGGTTACCGATTTGTCGATGTGAGTTTGCTCGCTCGAGCGCTGACACATCGGAGTGCCGCACGCGATCACAATGAAAGGCTGGAATTTCTGGGAGATGCAGTGATCGGCGTGGTGGTCGCCAGCGCTTTCTTTGACCGCTTTCCACAAGCCAATGAGGGTGAGCTGAGTCGACTCAGAGCGGGGGTGGTCAGTGGGGTGTCTCTGGCGGGGATAGCGCGGTCTCTGAAGCTCTCTGACTGTTTGATTCTTGGCGAAAGCGAGCGCAAGAGTGGGGGGCGAAACAGAGACTCAATCCTGGCTGACACGCTCGAAGCGCTGGCGGGTGCAATTTTGATGGACAGTTCCCTGAGTGGAGCGCGTACGGTGGTCTCTGGGTGGCTTCAGTCGATGATTGAGGGATCGACGCTTGATATCGTTATAGACGCGAAAACACGGCTACAGGAGTGGCTTCAAGCGAGGGGCGAGCCGCTACCCGAGTATGTTGTGACCTCAGTCTCAGGCGAAGACCACGCGCAATGTTTTCAGGTCCAATGCAAGCTTGGGGAGCGAGGCATCACGACTGAGGCCAGTGGATCTGCGCGGCGGCGTGCAGAGCAAACTGCCGCCGAATTAATGCTGGATGAACTGGCCGGCGGCCAAAATGTCTGAGAAGCGATGTGCTCTGGTTGCGATCGTAGGCCGGCCCAATGTGGGTAAGTCTACTTTGATGAATCATCTTTTAGGCCAAAAGCTCAGTATTACCTCGCGCAAGCCGCAGACAACCCGTCAACAAATCCTAGGTGTTAGGACCAGCGACACTGTTCAGCTCGTCTTTATTGATACGCCGGGAATGCACATCGGCCACGAAAGCGCAATGAATCGCATGATGAACAAATCGGCTTTGTCAGCACTCATGGATGTAGACGTGACGTTGTTAATGTGTGACCGAACGCGATGGACTGACGAGGACGAGTTTGCGTTAACCGCGGCGTCGAACCAAAAAGGGCCGGTTGCATTTGTCATTAACAAGCTCGACCTGCTGACGGAACCGGACGCTTTATTACCATTTACGACCGCGCTGTCCGATCGATGTAATTTCGATGTTGTTCTGCCGATTTCAGCACTGCGCCGGCAAGGGTTGTCAGAGGTGCTGGATTATCTTGAGAGCAGGGCGCCTGTCGCTCCGCACCTATTTCCCGAGGATCAGATTACTGACAAGAGCCAGCGTTTTTTCGCCGCAGAATTAGTGCGCGAAAAAATTGTGCGTCAGCTGGGAGATGAGTTGCCCTACTCAACTGCGGTAGAGGTTGAGAACTTTGCAGAAAATAGTAACGGTGTTCTTCACATTGGCATGCTTATATTGGTGGAGCGCTCAGGACAAAAGAAAATTCTGATTGGTGAGTCAGGTGACCGACTTAAGTCAATCGGAACGGCAGCCCGGAAAGATATGGAGCGCATGTTTGGCCAAAAAGTGATGTTGAAGCTGTGGGTCAAAGTGAAAGCGGGTTGGTCTGACGATTTGCGGGCTTTAAAAACGCTGGGCCTTGATTCTCAGAGCAGCACGTGACGACGATGCAACCAGCTTGGGTGCTGGGTCGCCGAAACTATGGCGATAATGGCCTGCTGGTAGAGCTTTTTCTGGCTGACGGCGGTCGCAGCAGTGCCGTGGCGAAAGGCGTTTTCCGACGTAAAGTGGGAGGCAGTCTCGCCTCATTATTGCAACCCTTTCATCCGTTGCTGGTAAGACTCGCGGGTCGAGGAGAGCTAAAAACGCTGGTCGCGGCGGAGTCGCCTACCCCAGCGTATGTGCTCCGTGGGGATGATTTGCTTAGTGGCCTTTATCTCAACGAGCTCATGATTCGCGTGCTGCCTCGCTTTGATCCTTATCCCGTCGTTTTCATGGGTTACGGTGATGCGATTGAGTCACTGCAAAGTGGGGTGGGCGAAATTACATTACGACGCTTTGAATTGATCCTTTTGTCAGAGTTGGGCTACCGTATTGATTGGTGGCTGGACGCTAATCAGGATCCAATTCAGGAGCCTATGGACTATCTGTATCATCCATCTCGGGGCTTCATGCCCGTTACGTCGCCGCAATCCGTTGCGACGAGTGACAAACGGATTCCCGGTGGGGCAATACATGCGGTCATAAGCTGGCTTGATGATGGCGCCATTCCCGAGAAATCGGAGTTACATTTGGTGAAGGACGTGACGCGAACCGCTATTGCGCAGCTCACTCAAGGGCGAAGCCTGAACAGCCGCGCGATTTTTCGATCTCTGAGACGCCCACCGGCGCCGCGACCTGACCGACTGCCGTGAGGTTAGATCAGGAACGATTAAATAACGCCTAGGGTTAAGTAACGCTATTATGGTTTCAGCAATTGAATACGCCTCCGTTGAGGATATTGTGGGCGGCACCCCTCTTGTGCGGCTCAAGCGACTGCCAGGTGACACTTCTAATACTATTCTCGGCAAGCTGGAGGGAAATAATCCCGCAGGTTCTGTCAAGGATCGTGCTGCTTTGAGTATGATCACTCAAGCCGAGGCGGAGGGCAGGATTGCGCCGGGGGATACGCTGATAGAGGCCACCAGCGGGAATACGGGCATTGCTTTGGCGATGGCGGCGGCAGTCAAGGGGTATCGACTACGGTTGATTATGCCCGCCAACCAGAGTGAGGAGCGCAAAGGCGCCATGCGGGCTTATGGCGCTGAACTTGTCGACGTCTCGGCAGATGAGGGTATGGAGGGCGCACGCGATCTAGCCCTGGCGATGGAGGCAGAAGGAGAAGGGCTTGTGCTGAATCAGTTCGCTAACCCCAACAATCCTGCGGGCCATTTCGCTTCGACGGGACCGGAGATATGGCAGCAGACCGGTGGACGAGTGACCCATTTTGTCTCCTCTATGGGCACCACGGGCACGATTATGGGGGTGTCCCGCTATTTAAAAGCTCAGAACCCGGCTATTCAGATTATTGGTTTGCAGCCAGTAGAAGGTTCGCAGATTCCGGGTATTCGACGATGGCCGGCCGCCTATCTGCCCAAGATTTTCGATGCCCGGCGGGTAGATCGCGTGATGGATATCAGTCAGAAAGAGTCAGAGCATATGATGCGTCGTCTGGCGCGCGAGGAGGGTATTTTTGCCGGCGTGTCCTCGGGTGGTGCTGTCGCGGCCGCGTTGCGACTGAGTCGGGAGGTTGAGAACGCAACCATCGTCGCGATTATCTGCGATCGAGGCGACCGGTATCTGTCCACGGGTGTATTTGATGTAGAGGGTCAGGACGCGTGATGAATGCCGTTTTTACTGCCTGCGGTCGCAATTATGGAGGCTGAGACTGGAATGGCTGCCAACACCATGGCGAAGTTGATCGATGTTATGTCACGTTTGCGTGACCCCGAGCACGGGTGCCCTTGGGATCTCCAGCAAAACTTTGAATCGATTGTGCCGTACACCGTTGAAGAGACCTATGAACTGGTGGATGCGATTGAAGCTGAGAATTTTGAGCAGATCTGTGAAGAGTTAGGCGACGTACTGTTTCAGGTCGTTTTTTACGCGCAGTTGGCGTCAGAGCAAAACCGCTTCGATTTTGATCAGGTTGTTGCTGGTATTACGGATAAGCTTGTCAGAAGACACCCCCACGTCTTTTCCGATCAAAGTGAGGTCGTTACCAGTGAGGCGGAGGTAAAAGAAAACTGGGAGCGTTTTAAGCAATCGGAGCGAGAACAGAAAAAGCAAGGCGCGATTTTGGATGACGTGCCGCGCGCGCTACCCGCGCTTTCGAGGGCGCAAAAATTGCAGAAGCGCGCCGCTCGGGTTGGGTTCGATTGGCTAGATTCAGAAGGAGTGTGGGCAAAGATTGACGAAGAGGTGAGTGAGCTGCGAGAGGCGATCGTTTCACAGAATGAAAATCACATTGAGGCCGAATTGGGCGATGTGCTAATTGCTGTCGTGAATCTGGCGAGGCACTTGGGCGTTGATGCGGAATCGGCAACGAGACGCGCTAACAGCCGGTTTGAAAGTCGCTTCAGGGTGATGGAGCAAGCGGCGCTAGAAGAGGGAAGCTCCCTAGAAGAAGAAACTCTTGAGCAGCTCGAAAAACGTTGGCAGGCGGCGAAAGCGCGCTTGGCGGCTGACTGAGCTTGCGACTTAGCGCTAGCGTGTGTAGCGTAGTGCAAGTGATCTGGCCATTCCTCAGTTAAACAATAAAGAGATCTCTTCCTATGCGTATTATTCTTCTCGGCCCGCCAGGCGCAGGTAAGGGCACGCAGGCCCAGTTCATCTGTCAGCAGTTCGCAATTCCGCAAATTTCCACTGGCGATATGTTGAGAGCGGCAGTTGCCGCGGGTTCTGAATTAGGGCGTCAAGCCAAGTCGATTATGGATGCGGGAGGATTGGTATCTGACGATATTATTATTGCTCTGGTGAAAGAGCGATTGTTGGATGCAGACTGCGCGCAGGGGTGTTTGTTCGATGGTTTCCCCCGCACTCTAGTGCAAGCGCAGGCAATGATCGATGAGCAAATCGCTATTGATTACGTTCTGGAAATAGGGGTCTCCGACGAAGAGATTATTAAACGATTGAGTGGGCGGCGTGTTCATCCGGGTTCAGGACGCGTCTACCATGTCGATTACAACCCGCCACGCCAGTCTGGTCTGGACAATGAGACGGGTGAGCCGTTAGTGCAGCGTGATGATGACCGGGAGGAGACGGTGAGGAATCGCTTGGGTGTGTACCATGAGCAAACTCGGCCTCTGGTAGATTTTTATCGTAACGCTGATGCCGTGAAGTATCACAAGCTCGACGGTGTGGGAGCGGTCGATGAGATCACTCAGGCGATTTTGCGCGTGTTAAGTGCGTAAGTAATTATCACCAGTAAGCTTGTCAATAAATATAAAGCTTGATAGCGTTCAACTCGAGGCTGGGCACATTAGGAGGGACTTATGGCCGCTGCGAAGAAAGCAACAAAGAAAAAACCTGCTGCGAAGAAAAAAGTAGCAGCAAAGAAGAAGGCACCTGCCAAGAAGAAGGCAGCTGCTAAGAAGGCACCTGCCAAGAAGAAGGCAGCTGCTAAGAAGGCACCTGCCAAGAAGAAGGCAGCTGCTAAGAAGGCACCTGCCAAGAAGAAGGCGGCTGCTAAGAAGAAAGCACCTGCTAAGAAGAAGGCGGCTGCTAAGAAGAAAGCACCTGCTAAGAAGAAAGCACCTGCCAAGAAGAAGGCAGCTGCTAAGAAGGCACCTGCCAAGAAGAAGGCAGCTGCTAAAAAGGCACCTGCTAAGAAGAAAGCAGCTGCCAAGAAGGCGCCCGCAAAGAAGAAGGCTGCTAAGAAGAAGTAATCATTGGCGCGTCACGTTTGGGAGTGATGTGCGTAATAAAGCCGGCTCAATGCCGGCTTTTTTATTGCCCAATGTTTTGTTTCATTTGCGCGTTCGAGCCTTTCTCCAT
>Ga0255771_1000286_pt1 | contig 58584 bp, 64 predicted proteins | sample 011ome_19_FD_179969 | JGI IMG/M metagenome (GOLD analysis project Ga0255771, IMG submission 179969) | Coastal salt marsh microbial communities from the Groves Creek Marsh, Skidaway Island, Georgia - 011510BT metaG (version 2) | ecosystem: Environmental > Aquatic > Marine > Intertidal zone > Salt...
GGCGTAGAATTGCCGGACGACTGGGCTGTGACTGCCTGGGGAAAAAATGCTCTCGATGAAGAGTACAACACTGAGTATTCAACCGGAGGCTTTGTCTTTAAGGCATTGCCCGCCAGATATGGTCTGGATTTTGTGAAACGGTTTTAAATAACATAATATTGCTATCTGATTTTTGACGAACAGAATTAATCGAGGAATTTTCCATGAATGCACAAAGCAAGTTACCTTCGCGTCTCCACCACAATGCCTATGTGGTCAAAGATCTCGAGAGAACTCGTCAGTTTTACGAGGATTTACTTGGTTTACCCTTAACTGCGACCTGGTGCGAAAAAACCGAATTATTTGGCAAGGAAAGGGTGTATTGCCATTGTTTTTTCAGTATTGCAGATGAAGGTGCCCTGGCATTTTTCCAGTTTGCCACCGAGGAAGATGCTGCCGAGTTTGGTCCGGACTTGCCTCTTTCGGGTTTTCGACATATTGCGTTGAAAGTGGAGCAGGATCTCCAGGATGAAATGGTTCAACGTGTTAAAAATTCAGATTATCCGGAAGACAAATTTTATTTTCTGGAGCATGGCTACTGCCACTCCCTCTACATAATCGACCCGGATGGTTTGATCGTCGAATTCTGCACTGATCATCCCGATGTAGAAAAGATTAATGCCGAAGTTCTGCCCAAGGCCCATAGCGAACTAAAACGCTGGCTGGCTGGCGATCATACGCCGAATAACGAGGCTTATCACCGGGAACAGCCGGTTTAACCCCGAATTGGTACTTATTGCAAGATGACAGGACATCAGGCCCGGAAAGGAATTTACCAATCCGGGCTTTTTTTATGGAAAAAGGCTTATAAATCAGGTGCTCTGAAATTATGTAAAGATTAAGCAAAACACTATTTTTGGCTAAAAAATATGATAAAGTTGCCAGCAGGCAAAAAAATTGGAAGAGATGCTCTCTGAATTAAATAATTATAAACAGAGCCATGACAGATTTACCCAATATCAAATCTGCTAATCATTTTAAAAATATCAGTTGGAGTTTCAATCAATGTACAAAGGATTAATCAAAGGATTATCTGTAATTATTGGTGTGGTTTTCTTGTCCGCTGCGGCACTGGCACAGGAAGGTCATCCCCTGAAAGGGTCCTGGATCGGTGAGTGGTCTGGAAATACGACCCATGGTGATTTTGTCCTGATTGTAATGGACTGGAATGGGGAAGAAGTGACAGGGATGATTAATCCTGGCACTGACAATATGGAAATCGAAAGCGTTGAACTGGACACATCAGACTGGTCCGTAGTCATTAGCGCTGATGGCTACACTATCGACGCTACGATTGAAAATCTGGAGTTACCTTCAAGAGCCCTTAGTGGCAGCTGGAGAAGTAGTAACGGCAGGGGCGACTTTGAGATTGTCAGGCAATAAAGCGGATAATCCCGATCAAAAAAAGTAGCAATAAACACTGTTGCAGATGGATTCAAGATGAAAAGACTTAGTGGAATAAAAATTATCGGCGCGGCTTTGGGTATTACGCTTGCCTCGCTTGCCAGTGCTCACCATCCAGTCCATGGAAAATTTGATCCAGCGGAAGAGATGCAATTATCAGGCATCGTTACCAAGGTTGACTGGCGCAGTCCTCACGTTCATATATTTCTTAATGTTGCTAACAATAATCAACCTGTTAACTGGGCTATTGAACTGGAAAACCCCAGTATTCTGGTAAATAACGGCTGGAAAGAAGACTCATTGGAACCCGGTGATGCAATTACTGTGGCAGGGATGAGAGCAAGAGATGGTAGCAGACAAATTTGGGGAAATGCAGTAACACTGTCGGACAGTGGGCGTCAGGTTTATAGCGTTTCTTCCAATGCGCCGGCGAAACCCCTGACAGGCAGGCCCGTCCCACGCTGGCCGAATGATAACAAACCAGCGCTTGGTGCTGGCCCCGGGGGTATCGGTGGTATCTGGAGCTATCCCAGCGAAAAGGCACTGGTCGAAGACGGTGTTAACATTACAATGAATGAATACGGCCTGTTGGACAATATTGATGAGGCTGCCCGGGTTGCACCGCTGCAGGACTGGGCGCTGGCACGCTATGTAAACAGACAGCAGCGTCAGTTACAGGATGATCCGACTTACCTGAACTGCAAGCCACCGGGTGGACCAAGACAGTACCAGTCTGATCTTGGCTTTCAGTTGATTGAAGATAAAAAGAATGAGCGCATCTTTGTTCTGCTCGGCAGTGGCAATAGAAATTATCGTCTCATCTATCTCGATGGCAGGGATGCTTCCGGTCAGGTCGGGGGAGATGATGACAATCCTCTATATTACGGACGTTCTACAGGTAACTGGGAGGGGGACACACTGGTCGTCAATACCACAGGGTTTAATGAAGACTTCTGGTTTACCAATGGTGGTTTACCCCATACCAATCGACTTTCAATGGTAGAAAAGTTCACCCGTACCAATTTCGATACCTTGCACTATGAAGTCACTATCGACGACCCGGGCGCCTATACCAGGCCCTGGACTGCCAGCTGGGAGTTAAGCTGGTTAGGTGGAAAAGAGCTCCCATTTTCTTTATGCCAGCATAACAGGCAATAACCGAGGAAACTGTAATGAAACATCTGATTAAAATTGTACTTGCGACGACACTATTATTTGCCGGCAATTTGTTTGCTCACCACTCTTTTGTGGCCGAGTTTGATTCCAATAAACCGATCGTGCTGCAAGGGATTGTTACCAAGGTTGAATGGACCAATCCTCATGTCTGGATCTATTTGAATGTAAAAAATGAAGAGACCGGAGAAGTGGTTAACTGGGGTGCAGAACTGGGTCCTCCCCATGGTCTGCAGCGTCGTGGATGGCGTCGCAATACCCTGAGCATTGGTACCCAGATTACAGTAAATGGCTTTCTGGCCAGAAATGGCAGCTCTCGTGTTAACGCGCGTAATGTCACGCTGACCGGTACCGGTGGCGCTCCAGGCCAGACACTCGATGCAGAATCCAGTATTGGTAGTGGGCAACAGAATTAATCTGTTATTAATGATCAAGTGAGGCTAAACCGTGCTTTACAACAATTTTAAACGCACTATTACTCTAAGCAGTTTGTTTTTCTTGCTGGCCCTGAGCTGGAGCTTGTCGGTGTCTGCTCAACCGGGAAGGGATAGCGAGGAAGAGTTTGGGCCAGCGCCAAGAAATGCCCAGGGCAGGGTAATTCTTGGTGGTGCAAGCCTGGAGCAAAAAGGCGTCTGGACACCCATGTTCAGCATTTTCGATCCTATCGCACCAGTGGAGGTGGTCCCATTTAAACCATGGGCACAGGCTTTGTATGATGATCGTCAGCGCCATGAACTGGAACCCCATGCACGTTGCAAGGCTTCAGGTCTGTCCAGGCAATTTCTTACGCCATATGGCGTTGAGTTTGTTGAAATTCCTGAGCTGAATCGCTTGTTTATTTTTGATATTGGTGGGCCTCATACATACCGTACGGTATTTATGGATGGCCGTTCTCACCCCGCAGATATCGAACCAAGCAACTACGGGCATTCAGTTGGATGGTGGGAAGGTGACACGCTGGTGATTGACAGTGTTGGCTTTAATGAAGACTTCTGGTTTGGTCGACGCGGTCTGCCCCATACGGAGCAACTTCATACCATTGAGCACTTTACTCGATATAACTCTGATCGCATCGATTACAAGATTACTATTGATGATCCTGGCGCATATACAGCTCCCTATACAGGAGGCTTTAATCTGCGCTGGTCAGATGGCACCGAACTGTTTGAATATGTTTGTCAACAGGCTAACTATGCTCATGAATTAATGGTGGGTCAGGAGTCTGACGCTGTCGACAGAAGCAGTACTATTGCTCCGTAATGTTTTATTAGGGCCTGGATTTAAAAGTTAAGAGTACTTACAAACTGCGACAAAAATTCGGTCACTTGAGTAATAATCAGATAAGAAAACGGGGCTTTAGAGCCCCGTTTTTTTTTGCTTAACTTTTTAACTTTGCAGCAATTGCTTAACATCTGCCGAGCAGACGACTGAATTATCCTGTTCGTAGCGCTCATGATTATGAGCAAGCGTATTTTTGTCGTAAATGTAATTCACCATCATACCCACGCTTTGCGTCATGCCATTTTCCGACTCATCTGCAAGCCAGTTAATTTTGCCCAATGTTGCGCCGTTGCCGAGATGGAAACGGGCTACCGGGCAACTCGGTTTATCCCTGCTTTTTACTTTTAGCAGATAGTAAGCACACAGAGATAACAGGGTGCCCTTAAGTTCCGGGTCCTGCATTTTGTCTGTAGTCGGCTTGATGAGAAGCCCCCTGATCTGTTCCTTGTTAGTTTCATTTAAAAACTCAAGCTCAAGGTCTTGTACATCGCTTTTTAACCAGGCAGCAAACTTGGGTATAGGCGAGAGAGTCGAATAGGTTTTGATGCTTGAAATTTCACGTTCCAGCTGTTCAACAACCTGTTTGATAAGCAGGTTGCCAAATGACACACCCCTGAGTCCCTCCAGGCAATTATTAATGGAATAAAAAATTGCTGTGTTGTAGCTGCTAATGCTGGAACTGTTTACCTCTTCCTCTAATAGTTCCAAAACATTGCTGCTGATTTCATTGGTCAGCGCTACTTCGACAAAAATAAGAGGTTCATAGGGCATAACAGGGTGAAAAAAACCAAAACAACGGCGGTCTTCCTGAAGGCGCCTGCGTAGATCAGGCCAGCCCTTAATTTCATGCACGGATTCGTATTCAATAAGTTTTTCCAGAACTACTGCCGGGGTTTCCCAGTCAATTCGCCGGATATCCAGAAAGCCCCGATTAAACCAGGCTCTGAATAAATACAGCAAATCATTATCTAAAGCACTGAATCCGGGGTTATCCCGTAATGTGCCTAAAATGTCTTCGCGCATGGCTATCAGGGATTGTGTGCCCATGGTTGCCATATTTAAGGCCCGGAACAATTCCAGTCTGGGTGATTCACTGGCTTTATGTATTGCCTGGATAGAGTCCTGTGACGGGTGTTCCTGGAACTTATTTATTGAGCTTTGAACTTTATCCGGATCTGCGGCAAGACCATGTTCCAGAAACTGAAAAAACTCAATTTTTTCATCGCCATTAAAGTGGCTGTAGGCAGCAAGGATTTCCTCTGCCAGGGCAATTGAGGAAGCTTCCCCCTTGAGGTCAAGCAGGGCTTTACATAAATTGCCAATTTGTTCGGTTTTTGGAATATTGTTCTTTGAGTACAGGTTGCCCAAAGATTCCAGGCCCAGGCCCGAAAGCCGTTTGACTAAATTTTTTATAGATACTGCTTTCATAGTATTGCTACTTGGAAGATAAAAAGGGAGTGTTAATGGGTAAATGTTAAAGGGACATGTCAGTAATATGCATTACACTTGGTGCCGTTTATACCATGAAATTTTTGTAACAGCTATAAAGCTCACGGACAAGAATATTTAACCGGTTAATTCTGATTTTGTTAATCTTTGTAAAACGAATAAGATAGTCTTCTCAAGTATTTATCAACCAGAATGAGTAAGGAAGAATCGTTTTGAATTATGTTGTTGCGCCGTCAGTAATCCCGGTTATTCCCGTGTCTGGTACAGAGCAGACGTTCCCTGTGCACAGGGTTTATTGTGTTGGAAAAAACTATGCGGCTCATGTCAGGGAAATGGGTTCAGATCCGCAACGTGATCCTCCCTGCTTTTTTATGAAGCCAGCAGACGCCGCTACAACGGCCGCACGGATTCCTTATCCCCCAGGGACAAAAAATTACCATTACGAAACAGAGTTGGTCCTGGCTATTGGCAAAGAGGGCAGGAATATTTCTGCAGAGAATGCGGCTGAGTATATTTATGGTTATGCCATCGGCTTTGATATGACTCGCAGGGATTTACAGACAGCTTCCGGCGGCCTTGGTCATCCCTGGGATACGGGCAAAGGCTTTGATCATTCCGCCCCCGTGTCTGCTATTTATCCTGCCAGTAACGTAGGCAATATGGAAAATGGTCGTATCACCTTAAGCGTAAATGGCGAATTGAAACAGGATGCCGATTTAAGCCAGTTAATCTGGAAGAGCAATGAAATCATTGCACAGTTGTCCAGACTGTATCTGCTTAAACCTGGAGATCTCATCTTTACCGGAACACCGGCAGGTGTTGGCGCTGTCCTGCCTGGGGATAAACTGCTGGCTACCATTGAAAAGCTGGGTGAGCTGAGTATTGAAATCACTGAGCCTGAGTAAAACCTATATCTTTCCATGATAAGGGATTGAAAAACCCTGATGCTCTATTATATACCTTATACGTATCAAGGTAAGCACCGTGAGGGGCGCTGGTAGCGCCTCAGGCAGAGAGGAAAATCATTCATGTGGCCAAGCCTGCATTGATTTGATGTCAGCGCCTGTCCTTTTTGCTACCTTAGGGTTTTCCAATTATTAACGGCACTTCAGACCAGACCTTCTATGCAAGCTCGCTCCCATTCCTTTCGTACACTTCTGGATCGTCGTTTCATCGTTACCTATCTGGTAGGTATTTCCAGTGGCTTCCCCTGGGTGCTGCATGGCTCTGTTCTGACCCTGTGGATGCAGAGTGAAGGTTTGAGTCGTTCTGCTATCGGATATATCGGTGCAATTACGGCAATTTATGCCTTTAACTGGGCCTGGGCTCCAGTCATAGACCGCTTGCGTCTGCCTGTTCTTTTTAAACTTTTCGGTCAGCGGCGTTCCTGGATTCTGTTTTGTCAGGGGCTGATCATAGTCATGCTCTGGTTAATGAGTACGGCAGATCCAGTGAATAATCTGTTTATGGTGGGCGTTTTTGCGCTGGGTGTGGCGGTAGTTTCAGCCAGTCAGGATGTGTCTATTGATGCTTACCGGGTGATGCTGTTCCGACGTGAAGAAATGGATGAAAAAATCCCCTATGCCTCGGCCATAGCTACTGCTGGCTGGTATTCCGGATATGCTTTTATTGGCGGTACTCTGGCTTTGTGGCTGGGGGGCGAAACTATGGGCCTGGAGTGGCCTCAGGTATACCGGGCATTGACGGGGTTTGTAGTGCTGCTGATGGTAGCAGTGATGTTGTCCCCTGAACCTCTCGAACATGAAGCAAAAGAAAAACAATACGACAGTGATGGTGTAGAAAAGGGTCCAGGTACCTGGATGCAGGAAACCGTTCTTATCCCTTTTACGGAATTTTTTCAGCGCTGTGGTTTTAAACTGGCACTGGGCATTCTCATTTTCCTTTTTTCTTTCAGGCTCGGGGAAGCCATGCTCGGGCGTATGTCCCTGGTGTTTTATGTTGAGCTTGGGTTTTCCACGGAAGAAATTGCCCTGTATTCAAAATTTCTAGGTGGCTTTGCCACCATTGTTTTTTCACTTATTGGCGCCTTCATTAATACCCGCTTCGGTATTGTACGCGGGATGCTGGTAGGCGGCATTGCGATGGCTTCGTCGAATCTGCTTTATGCCTTGATGGCCAAAGTTGGGCCAGAACCCTGGCTATTTGTGGTTACCTTGTTGGTGGATAATTTCACTCAGGCCTTTGCTACTGTCTGCGCGGTCTCCTTTATCTCCTATTTTGCTTCCCGTACTTATACCGGGACTCAATTTGCCCTGATGACATCTATTTCAAATTTTGGACGCACGTCTTTAGCGGCAAGTAGCGGGGCTATCGTTGACGGGCTGTCCGGCAACTGGAGCCTTTTCTTCGTGATGACCACCGTAATGGTGATTCCAGCGCTACTGATATTAATGTGGGTAGGTAAAATGTTGAAAAGTTACAATGGCGCTGGAAATACTGAAGTTACTCCCGGTGCTGAACAGTAACAGGGCACTCACAACAGGTTTTAATACTGGCTTTTCAGTTTTGTAGTTAAAACAGTTAAAACAGTTGAAGCAGTTAAAGCAGTTAAACAGGTAAATGACCCTGTTTAATCCAGAGCAGGGAATCCGCCTCGATAAGGGGTGCATGCTGGCTACCCGGTGGAAGCCTGACCCAGGTGCCTGCTTTGAAAGAGCCAAAGACATCTGAATAGCCCCCCTTGATGACATATATTTCCTTTCCTTTTTCATTCGTGAGTAGCGCTGACTGAAACTCTTCACTGGTCTGCAATAGTTTCACGTTTTCATCTTGAAAAGAGTGCAATTCAAGTGTGCGCCTGCCATTTTCTTGCTGCCAGGGAGTTTTGTCAGTTTCGATAGCTTTGCGTTGCTTATCTTCGACATCCATCTGGTGGAGCTTTACCAGGATAGTGCAACCTTGAGCACTGAAAGGCGCATGTACAAACCCTTTGGGATTACGAAAGTAAGTCCCTGCATGGAAATCACCGGTTTCATCCGAGAAGGTTCCTTCCAGTACCAGGATTTCCTCACCCAAAGGATGATTATGACTATTGAAGCTGGCTCCCGCGTCATATTTCACGATACTGGTGGCATGACCACGCTCTGCTTCTTCCCGTGCCAGGGGCTTGCGCCAAACTCCGGCTTTGGGACTGGCAATCCAGTCCATGGTGGTGCTGTCCATAACGACAAACTTGGAAAAATCCATATTCAGCAAGGTGATTGCTCCTGTTCAAAAAAAGTATCAGCGGCTATGCCAACAGCCGTTTGAATTCGATTATTTTTCCTGAGGTTAAATAACGCCAGTAAAGCTATATATATCCTGTCGGGCATCATTAAATCTGTATACTTCCCGCGGTTGACGACAGGGGATGTCTTGAATTCTTGCAGATGGGTCAATGTTGTCCCCAATTTCAATATTATAGCCATTTGTTTCGAGACCTTCCCCTGTAATGGTCCCTGCATCCTTGTGTATTAATCCCTTTGCAATGGACAGTCTCTATTATTTCGTCATTTCCTGTTGTGATAACTACATCGCGTGCTTGCCGAACAGGTAAGCCAGCACATAATCAGGCCGGGAACAGTCAAAAGTCAGATTTTTGCCATTTTTCAGACAGTGCTAAAGCATTTTCTTTTGTTTAAATAGTTTAAGGTTTAGGAGAGCCGGTTATGGTATTTAAAGATAGAAAGATTCCCAAACATTTGATCATTCAGGAAGAATATGAAATTCGCCGGCGTCCGCGTTTCGGGGTTCTCAAGATTTTCATTCTAAGCGTTCTGCTTATCAGTTTGACCTATATTGTCAGTATAGATGTGATTCAGGGTTTACTGTCCCCCTGAATGAAAAAAGCCGGCTTATTAGCCGGCTTTATAAGTTTATGGCGAGGATAAAGCTTACTTATCATCCTCTTTGTAGGTGTCCAGTCCCGGCTTGAGTTTCTTGTCATCGAGAAAGGCTTTCATGGCACCACTGCGGAATGCCGCGCCACTTCTGTAAAGTGAACCGTCAGATTTGGCATAGATATAATCGTTGGCGGTTTCGTAGTCCATATACCTGACACGTTTGAAAACCTCTTTCGCCGCGCGCAGCACCACGGGATCCTTTTTCATCAGTTCCTTGGCGAGTTCCACAACACGTTCTTTGAGTTTGTCATGGGGAACAGATTCATTGACCAGACCCATTTCAGCAGCTTTCTGTCCCTGGAAAGTTTCGCCAGTCATAATGTAGTAAAGCGCATTACGTTGCCCCATGGTGTCAGCCACGGACTTGGTCACATTGCCACCGGGCAGGATCCCCCAGTTAATTTCTGAAAGGCCATAGGTAGCGTCATCAGAAGAAACTGCAAGATCACAGGAAACAAGAGGCGTAAATCCGCCACCAAAGACCCAGCCATTCACCATGGCGATGGTAGGTTTTGCGTGATAACGCAACTTGACCTGTTGCCAGGCTGCGGCTTCTTCACGAATGCGCATTTTAAAGTTATCGCTTTCATTGTCGGTCTCTCGAAAATATTCCTTAAGATCCATGCCGGCTGACCAGGCTGCACCACGGCCAGTCAGAACAACCACCTTACAGCGATCATCCAGTTCCAGGGCATGCAGTGTTGCATACATTTCCCGGTTCAAAGTGGGGCTCATGCAATTCTTCTTGTCCGGACGATTAAAAAAGACAAAAGCGATGTCATCTTCAAATTCAACATCAACAGTATTGCCCCAGGGCTCATTAGCATTGGTCATAGTGGGTTCCTAGTCTTGAAATTAACTTTAGATTATTTTTTAAAGGTGCTGATAACTGATCAGCTCATATGAATCTTGCCAGTCTTGTTAGTTAAATGGTTTTAGTTTGAATATTCCGATCCGTCTTCTGTGCGAATGGAGCGCAGAAAAAACTTGCTGGGATCTTCTATCAAAGGCGAGCCTACCGCATGTACCTTCGAACCTTGTTTCATCTGGTCAGGTTTGATGCCATTTCTTACCATCATGTTTGCCGGTGCCCCTTCTATAAAATCAACGATGACTTCTTCTCCATTTTCGTTGATTACCTTCAATGTCATCTGAATATGAGGATTCCTGAATTTTAGAGTTTCAACAATTCCATCAAAAGGAACCTGGGTTTCGAAATCATAGATGGCGAATGAATGGTGGGCTGTCAGCTGGGTAGTAAATAAGCAGGTAATGACAAATATGCTATTTATTATCAATTTGTTCATGGCAATAAACTCAAATCAGTATCAAATAATGGCTTAATTGTAGCATAACTGTTTGATTATCAGCCATATTGCAAGCCTTAATAATTCAAGAATTTGGCGCAATTCCGATTCCCGGTCTATGTTGAAGCTGAATTAAAAATAGTTGATGTAAGAAGGGAAGAGAATCATTGGCCATTCAGCTTTTCAGACAGGAAGCGCTGGATCATCGGGGAGAACGTTTCTGGGGGAGCAGTATTCCCTTACGGACTCCAGCCTCGATGACATTAACATTTTTACTTGTGGGTATTTTTTCTTTCGCGTTGGGACTGCTGATAAAGGGTGATTACAGCAGAAAAGCTTTGGTTGTCGGAGCAATAGTTTCCAGCAAGGGGGAAGTAAAGGTCAGGGCGCCGGTTGGTGGGGTTATTGAGGTATTGGAGGCCGAACTCGGGGGAAGGGTGGAGAAAGGGGCGGCGTTATTGTCTATTGAAGCTGTGAATAATTTTTCTGATGGCATGGATATCTCAGAACAATTACTGTCAGAAAATGAGCTTCAGCAAAAAATACTGGAACAGTTGATTGCAGATAAGCGTGAAGCTTACCCGAAAAAATGGCAACTGCTTGATTCAGAAAAAATCAGCCTGGCTAGATCTATCGCGGAGCAGGAAAAGTCCATCAGAAATGAAGAGCAGATTGTCATGCTGCAGCACGCAAAAGTAGCTCGCTTGTCTGCTTTATCAAAGCAAAAGCATGTAAGCAGATCTGATATTGATTTGGTCAAAATGGAGAGTCTTGGCCAAGAGAATACTTTGCACAAATCCAGGCTGTCGTTGTCAAGCAGTAAACGTCAACTTGAGAAGCTTGATCATGAAAAATATCTCATCATGCTTGAGTATCAGCAACAGATGGCAGAACTTGAAAAGGGTTTGTCAGAATTACGAAAGCAAAATCTGCAGTTATTTAGTGAGCGAGAAAGACAGGTAATTTCTCCGGTCACAGGAACTATTTCTGTGATGTATTCCCAGCAAGGGCAGGAGGTGATGCCCCAGCAGTCGCTCATAGCGATCAGGCCCGAAGATACCTTGCTTGAAGCGCAGCTCTATGTGCCTTCGCGCTCAATAGGCTTTATTGAGGTCGGGCAGAAAATTATCTTGCGCATAGATGCTTTTCCTTATCAAAAATTCGGCATGCTTAATGCGCAGATAAAAGAAGTTTCTGCTTCGGTACTTTTTCCGGAAGAAAGTCAGACAGCAGTCGATATTCATGAACCTTATTTTAAGGTGAGCGCGGTTCTTGCTGAACAATCCATACGCGCATTTGGCAAACAATTTGTATTGCGCCCCGGCATGCTCATAAAAGCAGACATTGTTCTGGATAAAAGGAGTCTGATGGAATGGATGTTGGAGCCGCTTTTTATTGTTGGTAATAAAAGTTGACTGCTATGAGCAGAGCGGGCAGGGGCAAGTTACCGGTGATATTGCAGGCCGAGCGTAGCGAATGCGCTTTGGCATGTCTGGCTATGATTCTTGCTTTTCATGGCCACAGAATTGATATCAATACCTTGCGCAGGCGCCATCCGCTTTCACAGCATGGTGTTTCCCTGAAAGCGCTTGTGGCCCTGGCGCCAAAACTGAATCTCACCGCGCGACCTTTGCGGCTGGAACTCAAAGACCTGAAAAACCTTACATTGCCCGCAATTTTACATTGGGATCTGGAACATTTCGTTATTCTTAAAAGAATCAGAGGGACTTGTCTCGAGATACACAATCCTGCCATAGGTGAACAAAACATTACTTTCAAGGATGCGGGAAAACACTTCACGGGCGTGGCACTTGAAATGATTCCTGCACCGCAGTTTTGCAAAAAGGACGACAGGCAACGATTACCTTTGCATGAAATCTGGACTTGTACATCAGGTCTGGCGACTCACATGACACAACTAATCATACTGTCACTTCTCATGCAGGGCTTCGCGATTGCGCTACCTTTTTACACCCAGATTATTCTTGATGATGTACTTGTGAATTTTGATCTCGATCTACTTAAGCTGCTTGCTGTGGGCTTTTGTCTCCTTATTATTTTCAGACAACTGACGGAATTGTTGCGAGCGCATGTGGTTTTATACATGAGTACGAAAGTCAGCTTCCATTTTGCTACTCGATTGTGTCGACATTTACTGCACTTGCCGCTGGATTACTTCTCCCGCAGACATTTAGGCGATATCGTGTCCAGATTTGGCTCCTTGAATAATGTCAGGGACTTTCTGTGTTCGGGAATTGTTGAAATTTTCATTGATGGTTTGATGGTTTTCTTTGCCTTGCTGCTGATGTTTATCTATGACGGTTTTCTCACCGCTATCGCCCTGATTGCGGTAATTCTTTATGGATTGTTACGCTTGTTTAGCTACCGCCACTTGTATACCCGTAATGAAGAATGGATACATGACAGAGCGCTGGAAAATACTGTGTTCATGGAAAATGTCAGCGCCATACAGGGAATAAAAATATACACACGCGAGTCAGCCAGGCTCGCCTATTGGCAAAATTGCTTTGCCGCCGCTATCAGTTCCGGCATTAGTGTGCAAAAGTTGGGCTTGAATGTGCAGTTTTTCCATGGCCTGTTACTTGGTCTGGAAAATATCCTGTTGCTCCTGGCTGGCACTTATTCGGTGATGAATGGTGCTCTTTCTGTAGGTATGTTGATGGCTTTTATCAGTTTCAAGGATCATTTTTACCGTAGTATATTTTCCATGCTGGACAAGCTTTTTGAATTCAGAATGCTCGATATACACCTCGGCCGGCTCGCAGATATTGCTTTTACCAGGCCGGAACCGGACAGCCAGAATCTGCTCGGAGGCGAGCCAAATAATAACCAGAGCTTTGATGTAACGCTGGAAGGAGTGGGATACCGCTATGACGCTGATTCAGCGCCTTTGTTTAGTGGTATTTCACTTACCCTGAAAAAAAATGAGATCGTGGCAATAATCGGCCCAACAGGTTGTGGAAAATCGACATTGTTAAAGATTGTACTAAGCCTGCTGGAGCCTCTGGAAGGCAAGCTGCAGATCAATAATGTTCCCATTGCCCACTACGGTCTTGGGCGCTATCGCAATCAGGTTGCTGGTGTCCTCCAGAATGACAGCTTGCTGTCAGGCAGTATTCTGGAAAACATTACATTTTTTGACCCGATTCCTGATGATGAAAAAGCACTTGAGGCCGCAAGGCAGTCTTTAATTCTGGAAGATATAAGCAAAATGTCCATGCAGTTCAATACCATGGTTGGCAATATGGGGAGTGCTTTATCCGGTGGTCAGGCACAGAGGGTACTGCTGGCAAGAGCGATTTACTCCCAACCCTCCCTGTTGGTCCTGGACGAAGCAACGAGTCATCTGGATATCAATACCGAGCAAGCAGTCAACAATAGCCTGCGGCAGCTGCATATTCCCTGCCTGATAGTTGCTCATCGCCCGGAAACAGTACTCAACGCTGACAGGATTCTCATGCTCACCCCACGGGGCCTGCAAGCACTGAGTCATAGTGACTTTATTACAATGATGTCGAAAATGAGTAAAAATGATGTCATAACGATATGATATATATCGTTATTTTTAATTTAAATGTATAGTTCTTGTTAAAATATGTGGTAGATTATCTGTGCCTGTTCAGGGAAGAACGGGTTTTCACTGATCCTGGTTCTGCACTCTCTTATCTCTTATCTGTTTACTACTCTTTCCTGCCGACTCGCGTATCTGTATCCATTGGTCGCATAGATTTTTCACTTTCCTGTATTCCTGCGGGAATTCACTTAAAATGCCTGTCAGGTGAGACTGGTAATAATTCAACAGAGGCAGGTCCTTTATGACTCGAATTATAAAACGAAGCATCTTTCACAAGGGCGGGCTGCTTCTGGTATTGCTGCTTGGACTTTCCCATTGGGCGCAACCGCAATCCATCAATACCAGCTCTATTTATCGCAATGATTCAGTAGGGGTGCGCGGTGCTTTTGCGCCGCAATGGAATCTTATTAGCAGCCGTGAACAGGCGCCTGATGGTCTAAAACCGAATTTTCCGTCTGACAAAGGGCCTGACGACTCCCCCTTGTTTATTGGCATACATGACAGCCAGCAACTCTTCATTCGCTTGTTAACGGAGACCTTTTTTGATGACCTGAACGCTTATGCCCGGGTGCTGGCCGAGGGCATTCAGAGTCAAGGCCTGGAAATTCTTTCAGCAAGTATGTCTTCTGATAATACGGCAATGCAGATTGACTACCACCATCCTGAACTGGGACTTCGCTTCAGGGAACGTGTTTCTATCTTGCCCGATAGTCAGGTCATCCGGATGGCAGCCTGGTCAAGTAACCTGACCTGGGATACCTATGCGTCGGTTATTGATAATGCTTTTGCCGGACTTGAATTAAATGATGTAGTCAATGCAAATCCCGGTTGGCAGACAGTCTGGGCAAATTTGGGTGAGAAACTGCTTTCAACAGGGATGCAGGGCATTGAAGGGGTTGAGTTGGCAGCTGTGGCTAATCAGACCGCTAATCCTGCCTTATGCGCTGACCCGACATCCTCCATGCTGTGGCGTGTGGAAAGCCCGCTGTTGCAGGACAATGGCTCACAAATATATCTTTTTGGGTCCATTCATGTGGGAAAAGCCGAGTTTTATCCGCTCGCTGAAGAAATTGAGAATACCTACCGGTCTGCAGATTATCTGGTATTCGAGGTTGATCCTAACTCTGTATCAGACCCTTCTGTCCTGATGAGCATGCAGACTCGAGGCATGTTGCCGCCTGGACAAACCCTCGCTGATGTCGTGTCGACAGAGGTGCTTGATGAGTTTCGTCGTGTGATGGGGAATATGGGGCTGCCGGCGGATAATTTCATGACTATGCAGCCATGGTTTCTGACATTGATGCTGTCCAGTCTGCAGATGAATTCACTGGGCTATCTGCCTGAATATGGTCTGGAAAGTTACTTTCTGGCTCAAAAACCGGCTCAGACTGAAATTCTCGAGCTCGAGTCTATTGAGCAGCAAATTGGCTTTCTTGAAGCATTAAATGCAGAAACCTATCTTGCTTACACCATTAATTCCTTTGAAAGTGGTAATCAGGAGATAGAAAAGCTGGTTGACGCCTGGCTTTGTGCAGATAAAGCTCCGCTGACAGAAATGTTGTTTGCCGAATTTGAGAGCGCAGAGCTGACTACTGCAGAGCAGGCTGATATGGAAGCTCTGATGGGGTCACTTTACACCCGTCGCAATATAGATATGGCTGACAAAATTGCCGACTATGCCTATGCACAGCAGGGCATCTATTTTGTGGTTATAGGTTCGGCTCACTTGCTTGGTGAGGACAGCGTGGTGGAGCTGTTGAGAGAAAAGAGCTTCCAGGTGACACCAGTTTCCCTTTCTCCCTGATTTTTCCTGCTCAGGGTGTTGATTCCGGCAGTTGATTTCCACATAATGCGGCTCGTTTGACGCGTAGGCTTTGCAATAATCAACAAACCGTTTACCATCGTTGATTGACCGGTAATAGTACCGGAAAGTTTTATGGTATCTCTTGTCGGTCCCCTCGCAATGATAGGCTGTGAACCCCGCCAGGCCCGGAAGGGAGCAACGGTAACTGCTGACTCATGTGCCGGGGTGTGGCTGGCAGGAGGTACCTCCATTAACATCTACGCTGATAAACGTCCTGCAAAGAAGTATCAGCTTAAAACGAATAATAGTCGCATCTTATGACGTATCAGGTACTGGCAAGAAAGTGGCGCCCCCGTAACTTCCGGGAAATGGCTGGCCAGGGACATGTCCTGAAGACCCTGATTAATTCCCTCGATAATGATCGCCTGCACCATGCCTATCTGTTTACAGGCACTCGTGGAGTCGGCAAAACCACAATTGCACGCATCCTCGCTCGCTGTCTTAACTGTGAAAAGGGCGTGACCTCTGACCCCTGTGGCGTATGCAGTGCTTGTACTGAAATTGATCAGGGACGCTTTATCGACCTGATAGAAGTCGATGCGGCTTCCAGAACGAAAGTTGAAGACACCAGGGAGCTGCTTGATAACGTCCAGTATTCGCCCACACGGGGACGCTTCAAGGTCTATCTCATCGACGAAGTCCATATGCTTTCAGGTCATAGTTTTAATGCCCTGTTAAAAACGCTGGAAGAGCCTCCCCCGCACGTAAAGTTTCTGCTTGCCACCACCGATCCGCAAAAACTGCCAATTACCGTCTTGTCACGCTGCCTGCAGTTCAATCTTAAAAATATTAGTCCGGAACGCCTGGTAGAACATATCAAGCATATTCTTGATGAAGAGAAGGTGCCCTATGAAGAGCCTGCCTTATGGCAATTGGGAAGGGCGGCTCAGGGTAGTGTTCGTGATTGCCTGACTTTGCTGGATCAGGCCATAGGTTATTGTGAAGGCGATATAACCGATACTGCAGTAAGAGCATTCCTTGGCACCATAGATCAGAGTGTCATCCATGAACTTGTCGACACACTTATAGCAAATGACGCTGCAGCAATGCTGGGGATCATAGACGCGGCCGCTGATCATGCGCCGGATTTTTCCAGTGTGCTTGCTGATTTGTTGTCTTACCTGCACCGTGTTGCCATCGCCCAGGTATTACCAGATGGCATTGATAATTCGCAAGGTGACAGACAAAGAGTCCTGGACCATGCGCGTACAACGGCGGCAGAGACACTACAGCTTTATTACCAGATCGCACTGAAAAGCCGTGAAGATCTGCCCTTTGCCATTGACGCCAGGGCAGGACTCGAAATGGCTTTACTGCGCATGCTTGCCTTTGCACCCGCAGGTGTACCGATAGTGCCAGAGACGCTTCTGGCAGCCAAAGATGCCGCGCCTGACACCACGGATGCGGCAGAAAAGGAAAAAAAAAAGCCTCCGGTAAATGAAGCTATTACTGGTCACACCAGGCTTATCAGCACTCGTGTTGAACTGCCCCTGGCTGAAAAGAAAGAAGCGGCAAAAGCGTCAGAGCCAGAGGCGGAATTAGAGGCGGCTGCAGAAACGCTAACGGCGAATTCTGACAAGCCCGCAGTAGAAAAAGATTCAACACTCTCGGGCGCGCAAAAGAGTGACATGCTCAGCAAGGAGCCGCTAAGCCTGAAAACGCTTTCCACAGATCAATGGATTTCACTTTTTTTCCAGCTTGGCCTTGATGGAATTACCCGAAGTATTACTGCTAATTGCCTGCTGCGAGAAGTGAATGGCAAACACATTACCCTGACGCTGGATGAAAGCCAGACTTCAGTGTTTAACGAAGAGCAGCAGCGTCGCATCAAGTCTGCGTTTGATGAGTACTTCCAGGAAGAGATTCAGCTGGAAATTAAAACCGGTAAAATTGATGCCGAAACTCCATCTGCCTGGCGTGAACGCATGGAGCAGGAACGATTACAGACCGCGATTCAGGTTTTTCAAAACGATGCGATGGTGAAGGAGATTCTTGAGCGGTTTTCCGGTGCTATCCAGCCTGATACGATTGAGCCGACGTCACCCAAACAGTACTAGTTATTAATATTTTGCAGAGGAAGTTATGACAGACCTGAATAATTTGCTTAAACAGGCAAAAGAAATGCAGGAGCAGTTTGAGAAAACACAAAATGAACTTGCTGAAAAAGAAGTAACTGGAGAGTCTGGTGCCGGTCTCGTCAAGGTGACCATGAATGGCAAGCACAACGTGAAGAAAATTGCGCTGGATAGCACCCTGATGAGTGAAGATCAGTCTCTGGTTGAAGATCTGATTGCCGCAGCGGTTAATGACGCTGTGCGCAAAGTCGGCGAGAATAATAAAAGTCAGCTTGCCGGTATGGCTTCCGGATTAAACTTGCCGGAAGGATTCAAGTTTCCATTCTAGGAAAATACTAAAGCCTCTGGTATGAATTACAGTCCTCTTATAGATCAGTTAATAGAAGCCTTCCGCCGCTTGCCCGGTGTTGGTCCGAAGTCTGCCCAGCGGATGGTTCTGCATTTTCTGGAAAAAGATCGCAATGGCGGCAAGGTTCTCGCCGATGCATTGCAGGCAGCGATGGATGGTGTCGGGCATTGTGAAAAATGCCGCACTTTATCCGAGGACACACTTTGCCGCATTTGTCAGAATCCTGCGCGGGATCAACAAACCATTTGTGTAGTGGAAACCCCGGCAGATGTTTTTGCAGTAGAGCAGACGGCTTCCTATAAAGGGCTGTATTTTGTGCTCATGGGTCATCTGTCGCCTATAGATGGAATTGGTCCTGATGAAATAGGCATAGGACAGTTAACAGATCTGGTGACAGACAGTGATATTACCGAAATTATCCTGGCCACCAACCCTACCGTGGAGGGGGAAGCTACTGCCTATTATATTGCCGAGCAATTCAATTCTCCGGCGATGCAGGCCCGCAATATCAGAATATCAAGAATAGCTCATGGCGTACCGGTAGGCGGAGAGCTTGAATATATCGATGGTGGAACCTTGATCCATTCTTTTGCTGGTCGATTACAAATTAACAAGAACCAGGCTGGTTAAGGAAACCAAATATTGTGAACGAAACTACAGCCGCCCCCCAGGCAAATGAAAGCTATATTCTGGTTGAGGATGAGCTGACGCTGAATGATTTATGTGCCACCTGGCGTGATTCTTCATACCTTGCAATGGATACCGAATTCATTCGCACCTCTACTTTTTTCCCTCGCGTCGGATTGATACAACTTAATGCCGGAGCAGGTAACTATCTGATTGATCCGCTTCGAATCAGCAATTGGGATTCGTTCAGGGAGTTAATGAGTAATAAGGCTATAACCAAGATCTTCCACTCATGTTCGGAAGATCTGCAAGTATTCATGACTGCCATGCAACTGCTTCCTGAACCTGTGTTTGATACCCAGATTGCCGCAGCCTTTCTCAATCAGGGATTCGGTAATTCTTATCAGTCGCTGGTATTGAATATGCTGGGCATTGATCTTCCGAAAGGGGAAACCCGGTCAGACTGGTTGCAGCGTCCACTGGCTGAAAAACAGTGTCACTATGCGGCTCAGGATGTGGCTTACCTGCCTGAAATATATCAGCAGTTGCATGGTGCATTGTGCGAGACCGGCAGGCTGGAATGGTTCACAGAGGAATGTAATTCCTTGCTGGCACTTTATCGTAAGGAATTGAGTTCAGATTTTGCAGATTACTACCTTGCTATTCGAGGCGCCTGGCAACTAGATGGCCGACAACTGAATATTCTTAAATATCTGGCGCAATGGCGTGAGCACCGCGCACGCAAAAGAGATAAGCCTAGAAACTGGATAATCAAGGACAAAAGTCTCCTGGATATTGCCAGGTTGGCTCCGGCGACTCTGGAGCAATTGGGAACCATTGACGAGATAAATGCTAATTTTTTGCACCATGAAGGGGAAGAGATTCTGTCTCTGGTAGCCGCCGCCAGTGCGGCATCCGATGATGCTTTACCCGAACCGATGCCGCGGCCTCTTGAGGGCAAGGCCAAAACCCGTTTGCGGCAGGGGCAGAAGTTCATAGAGACGAAAGCTCTTGAGCTGAATATGCCGGTGGAAATGCTGATTCGCAAACGCTGGCTCATTACCATTCTGCAGAATATGCGTGCGGAAGAAGCAGTTTCCGCGGAGCATGCTGCACAAGCATTATTACCAGAAGAACTTATGGGCTGGCGGAATTCTCTTTTAATACCGGGTCTGTTACAGGCAATGAATAAAACATGACAAATCCTGAAGCAATGCATTGCACAATTTTGAAAGGCAGTCGTGAACCTGAACTTTATGTGTATGTGCCGTTTGCAAAAGCAGATAGTAATATTCCAGAAGAATTGCGCAGGCGCCTGGGCGTAATAAAAGAAGTGATGTCACTGGAAATAACACCTGACAAAAAACTCGCCAGGGTAGATGCGGTTAAAGTACTGAATGAAATCCGCGAACAAGGTTATTTTGTCCAGTTGCCTCCTGTTATTACAGGCCAGGTTTTGTTCGATGGTGATTAGGGCTTATTTAAACAGCGCGGTTAATTTATAAGGTGATTCAGGAGTCTATTATTTCCAGTCAAAAAGCACGCCCATTCTGGGAAACCAAATCCCTCACCGAGATGTCCACGAAAGAGTGGGAATCCCTCTGTGATGGTTGTGCCAAGTGTTGCCTGCATAAACTGGAAGATGAAGATTCCGGTGAGGTTTTTTATACGCGAGTGGTATGTAGTTACCTGAATCAGGAAAAATGCAATTGTACCGTTTATAACAAGCGTCAACGACTTGTGCCGGACTGCGTAATTCTGACGCCGGGAAATCTGGAAGATCTGAGCTGGATGCCCGGAACCTGTGCCTACAGGCTACTTCATGAGGGCAAGTCTCTTCCCATTTGGCACCCTTTGATAACCGGTAGCAGGAATGCCATGATAGCTTCAGATAATACAGTGACCGGCAAAGTGATCTCGGAAGAGTTTGTGCATGAAGATGGCTTGGAAGAACATATTGTCGATTGGGCAAATGGCCCGCAACCTGACTGATAGCTTGACGCTTAATGCCAGGGCGAGTTTGAATTGGCAACAATACTGTCTCCATGCTCAGGTTGGCTGCATAAGCAGAATGAACTATTAAGTTGGAAAGTTAAGGTTGAGAGTTAAGGTTGAGAGTTAAGGTGGAAAGTCAGGGTGGATAGTCAGGATTATTATATTGCCTGGGGCATTTATCTGGTTGCGGGCATAGTCTTCAGCCTGATCAGCTGGAAGGTGATGAAGCGCTATTTCTGGCGCGAGATGGCTTATCTGCTAGAGAGTCTGTTACTCGCTGTTATTTTTACGCCCTGGTATGTCTTGCCGGAAGAAGAAATTCTGGCTCCTGCACTTATCGTATTTATGCTTGATCTCATTACGGCGGACCTGACTACCAGTATTCGCGCGCTGATCCCCCTGGTCATGGCAATGCTGTTTGGTGTAATCGTTACGCTTGTTCTCAGCGTTATTTACCGGATTAAACGACGCGGACAAACATCCGCATAGCAATGGTATTGCGAGCGCGCTGGTTAATTATTGAGATCGTATTTTCGCATATAGCCGCGTAACTGGTCGTAGCTCAGATTCAGTAATTTGGCTGTTTTGCGCTGATTAAACTGACATTCCTTAAGTGCCCGCCGCAAGATTTTCTTTTCAAACTCCTGTACCCGGTGTTTAAACCCGATGGCGCCAAAGTAAAAATCATCGGCGCTGACATTTTCGTCGTTTTCTTCTACTGCTGCTTCTTTATCTGGGCTAGCGGGCTTTGCGCTACCGGGGCGGTAGGGTGAAGCAAAGGGATCAAATACAATGTCCCTGACAGGCTTGTCGGGTTCTTCCGACTGGTAAACACATCGCTCAATAACATTCTTTAATTCCCTGACATTACCAGGCCATGGATAGCTCAACAGGGCTTTTGCCGCAGCTTTGGAAAAGCCTGGGAAATATTCGCGTTCCAGTTCCTTGATCATGTTGATAGCAAAATGCCGGGCCAATACCGGGATATCCTCCAGGCGTTCACGTAAGGGAGGCAGGGTAATAACGTCAAAGGCCAGTCTGTCGAGCAAGTCATCACGAAACTTTCCTTCCCGTGCCAGCTGGGGCAGGTCAAGGTTGGTTGCTGCGACAATTCTGACGTCAACCTTGATCGGTTTTGTGCCTCCTAGTCGCTCGATTTCACCGTATTCCGTAACCCTCAGAATGCGTTCCTGAACAGCCATCGAGGTTGTCGCCAGTTCATCGAGAAACAGGGTGCCGCCATCAGCGCGCTCAAAAAACCCCAGTTGTTGTTTGCTGGCACCAGTAAAAGCGCCGGCCTCGTGACCAAATAACTGGGATTCCAGCAGCGCTTCATTAAAGGCCGCGCAGTTGATCTTGATAAAAGGCTGTTTCCAGCGCTTGGACAGGAAATGCAGACGTGACGCTACCAGTTCCTTGCCAGTACCTCGTTCCCCAATAATAAGAATAGGCTTGTTTAATGGGGCCAGGCGGGAGAGCTGTTCCTGCATGATGAGGAAATTAGCCGACTCACCAATCATACGGTCATTGCCTTTGATATCTTCCATAGGATGAATTTCGCTGCCAAATTATTAGCGGTGAAAAATACCACATATTGGTTAATAGCCCAAAGTAGTATCCTCCGCTTATCTGATCCTATAATTTAAATATATTTAAAAACAATGGGTTATGGATAAATATAAAAGTTGGCACGTCCCCTGCAATACTTTTATCAGAAAAGAATTATTGTTTTATTTTGAAGAGGTAGTTATGAGGCATAAATCATTCTTTATTGTTCTGTTATCGGCACTAACGCTGACTGGCTGTATTTTTGTTCACGATACAGAAGGGGACTGGCATCGGAAAAGTTTGGCCCGTAATCCCCAACTCACTGTCGGACAGGAACTGCTGGATCTGGACCTGGCCCGGGAATCGGGGGTCATTAATAACACTGAGTATGAGCAGGCAAAAGAAGCAATTCTGGCTGAGATTCATTAAGGGGTATCATCATGGGTATATTTTCCAGACTTTCAGATATTATTAATTCCAATATCAATTCTTTGCTGGATAAGGCCGAGGATCCTGAAAAAATGATCCGCATGGTTATTCAGGAAATGGAAGAGACGCTGGTAGAAGTTCGCAGTACCTCTGCCCGTATTATTGCGGACAAGAAAGAGCTTTTGCGTCGAAACACCAAGCTTGAAAAACAGGCGCAGGATTGGCAACACAAAGCAGAGTTGGCACTGAGTAAAAATCGTGATGACCTGGCCAAAGCAGCGCTACTTGAAAAAGCGTCAATTAATGAAGTGATTGGCCTCGTGCAGGAAGATACGCATAAGCTTGATTACTCGCTGGACAAGTTAAGCTCTGAAATAGAGCAGCTGCAGAGTAAGTTGAATGATGCGAGAGCAAGACAAAAAACTATGATGATGCGCCACAGAGCAACCAAATCAAGACAGGCGGTTAGTAACAAGCTACACAATTCATCGATTGATGACGCGATCAATAAATTTGACCATTACGAGAAGAAAATTGAACTCATGGAAGGTGAAATAGAAGCTAATCAAATTGGTAGCAGCGGCATCGCTGCCCAATTTGACGCCCTTGAAAAGGAAGACAAGATTGATGAGGAGCTTGAAGCATTGAAATCCAGGCTCAAAAACAAGAAGTAAGGCAGGGTTATTATGATTGATTTCATAGATTCAATGATTGGTTTTATGGCTGTAACAATGCCTATCTGGATTGTCTGGATAATTTTCCATTACAAGTACGCCAACAAACGCAGTAGCAGCATAACTGCCGAGGAGGCAAAACAGTTGGACGAATTGATGGATGTCGCAGACAGCATGGCTGAACGTATCAAGACTCTGGAATCAATCCTGGATGATGAAACACCGGAATGGCGGGACAAGGTAAGGGAGCAGCAAGGTGAATCATAGAAAATCCAGAAAACGAACACTGACTCTGGATAAGCAGCGGAAAAAACTGCTTGGAGTATGTGCAGGGGTTGCTGACTATCTGGACGTAGAGCCATGGTCAGTGCGATTGGTATTTCTCGTTAGTATCGTCTTTGGAGGCTGGTTTCTGATCCCGATTTATTTTATCGCCTGGTTTTGTCTTGATGAAAAACCGGGGGAAGGGCTTGCTAACCTGGCTGATACCCAGCCGCTGAGACATTTCAGAACAGTGGATTACAAGAAACAGTTATACCGAAATACCGAGGACGGAAAATTTCTCGGCATCTGTGCAGGAGTGGCGGACTATCTTGAAGTTAATGTATTTGCGGTACGCCTCATATTTCTGGTGCTGCTTATATTGACTTCAGCCATACCTCTCATTGTGTATTTCGCCGCCTATTTTATTCTGGAAAAGAAGCCTTTAACTAAAAGACAAGGTGCCGGGCGGGCAAAAGCGGAGGCCAGATATGAAGGTTTTGCCGGAGAAATGAAGGCTTCTCATCATGCTCATGGACGTCAGACTTCAGCGCAGCACTCAGCTGACAAAGCCGGGGAGCACGAGTCCTCTTCTGAAAGCTCAGCGGAGTCAGATTCTCAGGATTGGCAGCAGGATGGCCAGGAAAAGACTATGGAAGCCTTCGCCGGTAAAAGCTATTCCAAGCGCAGAGAGTTCAAGTACTGTGTCAGAAAGTTTGCAACCTTGCAGGACAGACTGGCAAAAATGGAAGCTTACGTCACCTCCAGCCAGTTCAGGCTACACCGGGAATTTAAGAATATATAAGCCACTTTTTGTTACAATCACACTTTTGAATTAAGCAAAGTGCCGGCCTCGCTAAAACAACTCTCAAACACCATTAAACAGTGTATGACTAAAGATCAGCACCGTTTTCGGGTATCTCTGCAAAAAATACGGCAGGAGAAGGCGGATCAAACCGAAAAGCTGAAAGCTCTTGAATTGAAAATACAGGCCTCATGCCAGCAGGTACTGGCAAGAAAGTCCTCATTACCTTCTATTAATTTCCCGTCAGAATTGCCAATTAGTCAGTCTATTGACACTATTCGCGATCTTATTAGTCAGCATCAGGTGGTCATTGTTGCTGGCGAAACCGGTTCGGGCAAGACTACCCAGTTACCCAAATTATGTCTTGATATGGGCCTTGGTATCAAAGGCATGATTGGACACACGCAGCCTAGAAGACTGGCTGCCAGAACGGTGTGTAACAGAATTGGCGAAGAGCTGGCAGTGAATGGTACCAGTGCCGTGGCCTACCAGGTAAGGTTTCAGGATTACACGGATGAGAATACTTACGTCAAGCTGATGACTGACGGGATTCTGTTATCGGAAATTCGTGAAGACCCGTTTTTGAATAAATATGACACGCTCATCATTGATGAGGCCCATGAACGTAGTTTAAATATTGACTTCCTGCTGGGCTACCTGAAACGCTTGCTGCGCAGAAGACCTGACCTGAAACTGATTGTGACTTCGGCAACCATAGACGTGGAGAAGTTTTCGCTTCACTTCGACAATGCCCCGGTTATTGAAGTTTCCGGTCGCACCTATCCGGTAAATTATGTTTATCAAAGTGCCGCTGAAAACGCCGAAGAAGACCTCGATGAGCGTATTGTCAGCGCTATTCATGAAATCCGTAAAATCGGAAAAAAATCACCTATCCCTCATCGCGATATTCTGGTTTTTCTCAGTGGCGAAAAAGAAATTCGCGATACTGCAAATACTATTCGTAAAGACAAGTCTCTGGACCTTGAGGTATTGCCTCTCTATGCAAGGTTGACCAATAAAGAACAGAACCGGGTTTTTCAGGCGCACACAAAACAACGGGTTGTGCTGGCGACCAATGTTGCCGAAACTTCACTTACCGTTCCCGGTATTGGTTACGTCATTGATAGTGGTATGGCGCGTATCAGTCGTTACAGTGTCAGAAGTAAAATCCAGCGTCTTCCCATTGAGGCGGTCTCACAAGCCAGCGCCAATCAACGCGCGGGACGCTGTGGACGTTTGTGCCCAGGCACCTGCGTGCGCCTTTACAGTGAAGAAGACTTCAATAGCAGAGCTGAATATACCGATACAGAAATTACCAGAACCAATCTGGCATCAGTCATTTTACAGATGCTGGTTTTAAAACTTGGTGATATTGAATCATTTCCCTTTGTCGATCCGCCAGAGACAACCGCGATCAAGGATGGCTTTAAAATCCTCGAGGAACTTGGTGCGGTCGATAGTCAGGGAAAAATCACACGTGCTGGACGACAAATGGCCAGCTTTCCGGTTGATCCACGGTTGGCAAGAATACTCCTGGCAGGGGCTCAGTATAACTGTCTCAACGAAATTCTGATTATTGTCAGTGCGCTGAGTATCCAGGATCCCCGCGAGCGACCCCAGGACAAACGGCAGGCTGCTGATGAAGCGCATAGTCGCTATAGCGATCCCGAATCTGACTTTATGGCATGGGTAAATCTTTGGCAGTTCTTTGAGGAAAACAGACAGGTACTGGGGAGAAACCGACTCGGAAAGTTTTGTCACAAACACTTCCTGTCTTACCTCAGAATGACGGAATGGCGCGAAGTGCATCGTCAATTAAAGCTGCTCTCTCGGGAAATGAAGTTTTCCGTAAATAGCGAGCCTGCCAGTTACGAAAAAATTCACCTTTCCTTATTAAGTGGCCTGGTCAGTAATGTAGCAAATCGACTTGATGACCATACTTACCTTGGTGCAAGAAACCGTAAATTCAGGGTGTTTCCGGGATCTGATCTGCATGGAAAAAAATACCCATGGATTCTTGCTGCAGAGCTTGTCGAGACCTCGCAACTTTTCGCCAGAATGAATGCCAAGGTTGAACCGGGCTGGATTGAAGATCAGGCGAAATCATTGTTGAAATATCACTATGCGGAGCCCCATTGGGAAAAACGTCGTGGCAAGGTGATCGCGCTGGAAAAAGTCACGCTCTATGGCCTGGTGTTGGCGGAGAATAGAAAAGTCGTTTACAGCCCGATTGATCCGGTTGTTAGCCGGGAAATATTTATACGTGAAGGGCTTGTTTCTGCACAGATCAATACACGGCTTGAATTTTATCACCACTATGTCGACCTTAAAAAAGAAATAGAGAGCCTGGAAGATAAAACCCGTCGCAAGGATATCCTGCTGAGCGATGATGATTTGGCTGCTTTGTTTGAACCATTAATACCAGCAGAAGTGGTGGATCAGGCGAGTCTCGAACGTTGGGTTAAAAGGCTTTCAAAAGACGCTGTTGGCAAGCTGTTTCTCAATAAGCAAGACCTGCAGAAAAGTGCAGGTGATGCGATAAATCTTCAGGCTTTTCCAGACAAGATTCAGGCAGGACACCTCTCTCTGGAACTGGATTATCAATTCGACCCTGGCAAGGAAAGTGATGGCGTATCGGTGGATGTTCCCGTTACCGTTTTGATGCAACTCAAAGAGATGGATCTGGATTGGCTGGTACCAGGTATGTTGCGTGAGAAATGTATCGCCATGGTTAAAGCGCTGCCAAAATCTGTCAGGAAAAACTTTGTTCCTGTTCCGGATTATATCGATCGTGTATTAGCCCGCATTAAACTGGGTGAGGGTGATCTGAAGGCTGTTCTCGCTATTCAGCTACAGGGCCTTACCGGCGTATCCATTCCAGTTGAGCACTGGAAGGACTTTGTCTTGCCGGATCATCTAAGAATGAATATTAATGTACTGGATGACAATGCTCGCCTGCTTGGAAGTGGCAGGGATCTGTTAACACTAAAAGCGCAATTTGCCGAGCAAAGTCGCCAGGCGATGGCAGAATTCTCCGAAGCAACTATTGAAAGAAGTGGAATCACCGATTGGGACTTTGGTGAACTCGACGCTGTGCATGAAATCAAGCAAGGAGGCTTAACAGTATTATCATGGCCCGCGCTGATTGATGATGGTGAAAGTGTTTCACTCAAACTTGCCGATTCGCCGGTTACCGCAAGAAAACAAACGCGGGCGGGGGTAGCCCGACTATATATGCTAAAGAACCGCCAGCAATTGAAATATCTACAAAAACACCTGCTACAGGATCCGCTTACGTTCCCCTTGAAGAAAAATTTCGGCGGCCAGAAAAATCTCGTTAGTGGGTTAATTCAAGCCAGTTACCAGGCGGCTTTCAAACTTGATACTACGCTGCCTGCAAATGCAGTGGAATTTGAGTCCACCTATGAAGCAGGTCGAGCATCTTTGATTGAGACATCTGCCAAACTCGAAGCTCTATTAATAACAATATTGACGGAATTTGGGAGATTGAAAAAACACCTCGAGAAATACAAAAATCTTGAGGATCTGGCATTACAGCAGGACATCGGGCAACAGCTCAATGCATTGGTTAACGAAAACTTTCTGGTGGAAACGCCAGTGGAGTTGCTTGGTGAATTCCCTCGATATTTTTCAGCTATTACCCAGCGTCTTGAAAAATATCCAGGGCAGAAAACCCGTGATGCTCAATACTCAGCAATGCTGCAACAGTGGTGGCAGCGCTATGAAGAGCGCAAGTCATTATTTCATCGTCAGCATAAAAGCAGTGTTGCTCTCGAGGAGTTTCGCTGGATGCTCGAAGAACTCAGAGTTTCTCTTTTCGCCCAGGTACTGGGCACCCGCTACCCGGTCTCTGAAAAAAGGCTGGATAAAGCCTGGAAGGCAATAGAATAGCGCTTTATAGAGCTGTCTCGACAAATGGGAATAGCTTGAACGATAATTCTCATTATTTCCTGCTTATTTAGGGTCAATAATATTCCGCGTAAATGGTTGTTAACCTGGCTGTAAGAAAAATAATTACAAGGCAGGTTTATAAAAGCTTATTACAGGGGAGGGCAGCGCCAAATGGTTTTTTGGCAATCATCATTTCCCATCTTACTTCTGCATTCGCACAGTAAGTTATCACAACAGTGCAAAGCTGGACTTTCTGTACTGCTTGTTATGTCTTTCATATTTATTCATATTCCTGCCAGTAAGGCTCAGTCAGATGACGTCGACCCTTTTATCAAGGTAAATCGGAATCTGTATGCATTTAATCAGGGTTTTGATCAGGCAATAGTCAAGCCAGTAAGTAAGGGCTATGACAAGGTGGTCCCCGAATTCGCCAAGCGAGGACTCAGTAATTTCTTTAATAATATTCATGATGTAAATGTGATTGCGAATGATCTATTGCAGTTGAAACTAGCCAGCGCACTGGAAGATTCCTGCAGGCTGTTCATTAATTCAACTTTGGGTATCGCAGGCATCATTGATGTGGCCTCCGATTTTGGCCTGTATAAGAATCATGAAGATTTTGGTCAAACATTGGGGCACTGGGGAGTTGGAGCAGGCCCCTATCTGGTGGTGCCCTTTTTGGGCAATGCCACTTTGCGTGACGCCATCGGGTTTTTCCCTGACTATTTGTTAAATCCGATATTCTGGGTGGATGAAGAAGCTTACAGGCATACCCTTTATGCTCTTGATACCATCGATAAACGCCTGTATTACATGGCGGCTGAATCAATGATCAGTGGGGATGAATATATCTTTGTGCGTAATGCCCACCTTCAGCGCAGAGAATATCTTGTTGCTGATGGTGAGGTTTTTGATGAGTGGGACAATTACTAGTTTAGCGCTGCAGACACAGAATTATTTGCATCGCATTTAACTGCTGGTAGCAGGGTATAGATAAAGGGGCTGCCAAAAGGGGGCAATCTGACGCCTGTTTAGCTGCAGGTCAGCGTTAAAACATTTCCATGATAATAGCGCCCACCCGGCAGCGTCCCTTGGCAAGGGCCTGGGTGTTCTTGATCTCTATCAGAGCCTGGTAGGTTTGGCTGTTTTTGTGGCCATCATGCACCTTTACCCGGCATTCTGTGCCAATGGGAATGACGCTTTCAAGGTCTATGCCCATGCCTTTATCACTAATATCAATACAGACCCCTTCGAGTGATTTAGGGGGGGTGCCAAAAAATAAAGTAACAGCGGTTTTGCTTTTAACTCTTTCAAAATCCCGCTTTTCGTAAGCGTAAGCCATAACTCATCCTGATGAACTACGATGTTCGGAATACTCTACCTCAATTTATCCGCTTTGTGTCCAAATTTGGCAGATTTTGTGAAACTATTAACGCTCTTGTATTGCACGCGGTGTGAGAAGGGAGTAAGGTAATTCCTACTCCCGAGCGGAGTAAACTGAGGGTATAAGCTGCTAAATATGTGTTCCAGAGTCGGCTTTTTTCTTATTGATTACTTGCGATTTTGTCTTGAGAATTTGGCCTATTTTGCTGGTTTATATTGTTAATAAAGTCATTTGCCGCTATTTCGGAAAATGCACGCTGTTAATCGGGCTGGTTCCGATTTTTTTGTAAATGAAAAACGGGGAAGATACTGTTGTATTGGTAATCGACAACGATTCGGTTGTCCGGGAAAGTATTGCCTCTTACCTTTCAAATAATAATTACCGGGTTGTTCAGGCCGCCTCCAGTGAAGCGGGTATCAATGCCTTCCACTCCAGCAGTCCCGCTCTGGTCATTTATGACATTAATATTCCTGATAACAGCGGCTTTGATGCTATTTCCACAATTTTCGCCCAATCTCCGATTCAACCTATTATCATCCTGAGTGATCAGGAAAATACTGACGATATAATCCGTGCCATGCGTCTGGGGGTTAGCGATTATTTGCTCAAGCCGCTGAATGATATGGAAATGCTGATGATATCCATAGAAAACAGTTTGAACAGATCCCGACTGATCGCGCAAAATAATCTTTACAGGAAAAACCTTGAAGAAATAAATCAGGAGCTTGAAGAGCGTATAGAGGTTTTTCAGATGGATCAGCAAGCTGGTCGTCAGGTACAGATGAGAATGCTGCCGGTTCCGCCACAGGATCTAAACAATTTCCATTTTGATCACCGTGTAATCCCCTCGCTTTATCTTAGTGGCGACTCGGTCGATTACCAACCTATTACCAAGTCCCAGGTGCTGTTTTATATTGGTGATGTATCTGGACATGGCTCATCTTCTGCCTTTGTCACTGTCTTGCTGCGATTCCGGATTGCACAGATGCGTCGGGAATACATTCGCGGCAGGTTTGCCGGAGAGTTTACTCCGGCTCATATCATGGAATTATTAAATCGGGATTTGCTGGATACCGGCCTCGAAAAACATATTACGGTTTGTATGGGTATTCTGGATAATAAAGACAACACTCTTCTATATAGTATTGCCGGTCATCATCCGTTGCCTGTTATTTACCAAAACGGTAAGGCGGTATTTCTTGAGCCGGCCAAACGAAGTTTTCCGATCGGTCTGGTGGCTGAAGCGGAATACTTTAATGAAAAGATTAGCTTGAGTGATGACTTTGCCCTGTTCCTGTTTTCCGATGGAATATTGGAATATTTGCCCGGAAAAGATATGGCTGAAAAAGAAGCCCGGATTATTGATGTAATCAGTAAATGCAAGGGTGATTTTAAACAGGTGAAAACAGGTTTACACTTACACCGTGATATTAAGGTTCCCGATGATATCGCCGTACTTAGTGCTACAGGACTATGAGTAAAGGCAGAATTCTGGTCGCAGATGTTGATAACGTTCCCATCCTGAAGTTTGTCGGCGATGTTCGGGTTCTTATGGGTGGAGCACTGGATGCCTATTTTTCCTCTCTCTATAAAAAACCTATTCTTGACAAGATGATTGTTGATCTCACTGAGACACAGGGTATAGACAGCACGGCACTTGGATTGCTTGCCAAAATGGCAATCCAGTTGCGTAATCGTTTCAATGTCAGTCCTACCATCATTTCAACCAATACAGACATCACCCGCATACTTACAAGTATGAGTTTTGACCTCATCTGTGACATTGTGGAAGAGCCGTTGGGCAAAGATGGTAATTTTGATGAGTTGTGCCAGCTGGATGAAAACGAGGACTCGTTAAAGCAAAAAGTCATAGAAGCGCACCAGACTCTGATGACGCTTAGTGATGAAAACAGGATTGAATTCCACGAACTGGTTTCAGCCTTGAAAGCGGGGCGCTAGACGAACCACTGAGCCATGCTCTTGAAGCATACTTTCAACAGGTTCAGCTTGCGTATTTATCCCGGGCAATTTTTTTACTCTTTATAAAATCTATATGAGAGAGATAGAGCAGGTCGGCGACCTTGCGTATCAGGTGTTCTTCATAGCGATCAATTTTGCCGTCAGCAAAAGCAACTTCCCACATATTTCCAATCATGCTTACCTTTTCTGAATATTCGAAATTTTCATTCATCAGGCTGGTAAACTGATAAAGGGATGTTGAATCACGTGCTTCCTGTTCTGCCAGTTGCATCAGTTCTGTGAGTTGGCTTTGTTCCAGCTCAAAGCGGGTTTTTAATATCTCCACCAAGGCGCTGGTTTCAGTTTCATCTATTGACTGATCCGACTTGCAAAGTTCAATCATCAAGGCAGCACTGGCCAATTGCAGGCGATGTGCTGTACTGGTTTCGTTTTCTTCTTGCGAATGAGCGAAATTGGCTTCAAAAAAACTGGAAATGGCTTTTAACATAATGCTTCCTGAATTGAGGTTTCCTGTAAGCCGTTATTATTGAGGACAAGCCTGCCTGCGGTTTCAAGTATGTCGATATCGGCATCTGGCTTGTGAGCATTTTCACTCAGGTAACGACGAAAACGTTTTGCGCCTGGTTGCCCCTGAAACAAACCGAGAATATGGCGTGTCATATGTTTCAGCGCAGTACCATGTCCAAGTTCGTTTTTGGCATAGTCGATAAATTGCGCCAGCACGTCTTCCTGACTCATCACTGGTAACTCACTATGAAACAGTTGCTGGTCGACCCGACTCAGCAGATTGGGATTTTGGTAAGCTTCCCGGCCAATCATTACGCCATCCACTTTTTCAAGTAATTGACTGCTTTGCTCCAGGGTTTTTATACCGCCATTAATGACGATTTCAAGATCAGGAAACTGCTCCTTTATAGAAAAAACCCTTTCATAATTGAGGGGAGGAATTTCCCGGTTCTGTTTTGGGCTGAGACCTGCCAGCACCGCGATACGGGCATGGATGATGAAACAGTTACAGCCAGATGCTGACACGGTTTCGACAAAATGGCTGAGGTGTTCCAGTGAATCAATTTCGTCTATACCTATTCGGCATTTGATGGTGACCGGGATGGCAACGGCGTCACTCATTGCTGCCATACATTCTGCCACCAGGTTGGGTTCTGCCATCAGGCAGGCACCGATCTTTCCCCGTTGCACACGATCACTGGGGCAGCCGGAATTCAGATTGATTTCCTGATAACCAGCCTGCTCACCCATAATGGCTGCTTTTGCCAGTTCATCCGGGTCGCTGCCCCCCAATTGCAGCGCAACTGGCTGCTCGGCGGCATTAAAACGCAGAAATCGTTCGGCATCCCCATACAAAAGCGCGCCAGTGGTCACCATTTCGGTATATAGCAGGGTATGCTTTGTGAACAGGCGCAGGAAATAGCGACAATGGCGGTCTGTCCAATCCATCATCGGGGCTACGCAAAAACGGTGTGTTGAGTAAGCTTGCATAATCATCTGATCAAATTCAGAGGGCGTATTATATAAGAAGTACGCTAGATAGGCATTGTACGTTCCAGACATGGAATCTGGACTTCAAGGTCAAACATGGTGTATGTTGCACGCCTTTGAATTTTCCAAATTCTTCAGATATCTAAATGGTGATTAACAAAATGAAAATGAAAATGAATAAGACAGTTGTACTGCCACTGGTATTTTCTTTCCTTGCGACCAACTTCGCTGTAACAGCTTTGGCTGATGACTATGTCATCGACGGGACCGGTGCTGGCATGCACAGTTCTGTCAGTTTCAAGGCGAGCCATATTGGCATCAGTTCCCTGTGGGGACGCTTTAACGATGTCACCGGGCATTTTACCTATGATGCTGACGATATCGAGTCATCAGTGATTGAAGTCAATATCGATCCTGCCAGTATCGACTCAAACCATGAAGCCAGAGACACTCACCTGCAGACCAGCGATTTTCTGGATGTGGAAAGCTACCCTGCAGCTAAATTTGTCAGTACATCCGTAGAAGATCTTGGTAATGGTCGAGTCAGGGTCAACGGCACCTTCAGCCTGCATGGCATGAGCAAGGACATCAGCTTTGAAGCAGTTCGCACAGGCGAGGGCGAAACTCCGTTTGGTGATTACCGCGTTGGCTTTGAAGGTGAAATGACCCTGGACACAGCGGCATATGGCATCAATGCCGGAACTCTTTCCCTGATTTTGGCCATAGAAGGCGTTCGTCAGTAATTTTAATCAGGATCTGTCTTAATCGTTTTATCTAAGCGCTTTTGCATTCTGCTGTCATTTTCTCTGGTCTTTAATGTGTTTTTTCAAGACCAGGGAAGTGGCTCATTAGTCGCTAACAAGGAATGTTAAGCGGCAAGTGTATTGCCTATTTTTTGGTAACCCTTTTCAGAATTTCTTCTATAGTTGGTTCCTGGCCGGCATCTTTAAATGCCTTTTGTCGCTCATATACTTGCGCTGCGGCATCAAAAAATTCGTGAGGCAGTCCTGCGGCTTCCATTGTCGCTGCAATTTCTTCCATTTCCCCCTTGAAGCGCCATGCTTTTCTGGCGACCTGCCGAATACGTGCCTGGCTTTTTTCAGTGAAGCCGGGGGTATAAATTGCCCACTGTTTTTCCAGCGCTTCTCTCACACCCATTGCTTCTGCGGTACCGAGAATAGCGGTATGCAACGCTGCGGTGCCTTTGCTGTTGGCAGCAAAACACATTTTCAGACCAGAGGCTTTGCCAATTTCAGGGCCTAACACGCTGGTTTCCAGCGGTCCTTCACTAAAGCAGGAGGCGACTTTAGTGGCGTGATTTCCGCACAGATAAAGCCAGGTCGTACCATGCTGTGTCGCAGGCATGCCGATAATTCCGCCATCCACAAATTCAATGCCGGCGTCTGCCATTGAGTCAGCGATAGTCTTGACGGTTGCCGGGGCTATAGCATTCACGTCGGCGTAAATACCCTGGTAATTACAGGCAATGACTTCGTCGGCAACCGTCACTGCAGCATGGGGAGGGCATACAGAAATCAGTATTTCGCAGCTATTGCAGAGTTCCTGAAGGGTATCCACAGATCTGATGCCAAGATTATTTGCGCGCTCCCTGCTTGCCTTGCTTCTGCCGGCTGAGCACCAGTAGACGTCCAGTCCGGAATTGAGCGCTGTGGCGGCCAGGGAAATGCCCATTTCCCCTGGATGTAGTATACCGATAGAGCTTGTCATAACACTTATTCTGTTACCAGGCTGCCCTGGTTGTAAAGGGCACAAAGAAACTTCAGGCAATCTTCATTGCGCTGGAATTTTCTCAAATCCAGCACTCTGCCTTGTGCACTTTGCAATTCATCATTAAGTGCAGCCAGTTTGTCACTGACATCGGGGATGAAAAGTGACTCTCCATTGACGAAAAAATAAAGCGCTCCGGCATTATGGTGGCAGGCAAAACGACTGGCTGAGTGAGGCATTAACTGCCCCCCTTTTTGTAACATGACTGCCATTTTTTCCGGACTGATTTCCTGTTCTGGTGGATCGAATAGTTCCGCCAGCCGGGGTTCGGTCATCAGTCGACCAAAGCTGTGTATCAACAGGTCAGGATTGGCCAGGGCATCCTGCATCAGGGTTTTTACCTGTTGCAGTGCGCTACTGCTGATATTGCCGGGTTCCTGCTGAGGATCAATGTCAGTATCCCGATAGCGAATATCCGCATTAAGGGTTTCTTCTGCCTGCAGACTGATGGCAGACAATAGTTCGGTCACATCCGGGGCCCTGAAGCCAATGGAGTAGCAAAGCCCCGGTTCTATTGCCGTTCCCCAGTGAGACACGCCTGCGGGAATATACAATACATCGCCGGGGTGAAGTTCTTCGCTATGTTGGGCGGAAAAGTTTTCCAGGATTTTCAGGCCAGAATCAGTATTAACCGGACTGTTGCTGTCGCACACTTCACCTATTTGCCATTGCCGAACTCCCTGTCCCTGGATCAGGAAAACATCGTAATAATCAAAGTGGGGACCAACACTACCGTTGGCGACTGCGTAGCTGATCATGACATCATCGAGGCGCCAGGATGGAATGAAACTGACTTCCTGCAGCAGACGTTTGATTTCAGGCAGCCAGTGATCTACTGATTGCACCAGCAGGGTCCAGTCATGCTCCGGGAGAAAGGTAAAATCACGCTCTGAAAAGGGGCCCTGTTTCAATTTCCAGGAATTGTTGTTACTGAAAACCAGGCGTGATTCCACCTCTTCTTCACAGGCCAGGCCAGCCAGTTCTTCGGGACTTAAAAAATCCGTGAAATCAGGCAAAGCGCCTTTAATCAGTAAAGGTTTCTTTTGCCAGTATTCAGAAAGAAAAACATTGATATCGATGCTGTCATGGCGGTCAAGGAGCATCAGATTTGTTTTGCCTGGGCGGCGGCATTACCCAGATAAGTTTCGGGTCTCAATTGTTTCAGCTCTTCACGCACAGCGTCTGGCAATTCCAGGGTATCAAGGAAGTCAGCCAATATTTCCGGTGTGATTGCCTGACCCCGGGTCAGCGCCTTGAGTTTTTCGTAGGGCTCGTCAATACCATAGCGTCTCATAACGGTCTGGATTGCTTCCGCCAGTACTTCCCAGCTGTTATCCAGGTCGGCCAGCATTTTTGCCTCATCTAGCAATAATTTGCTGATTCCTTTCAGGGAAGCCTGATAAGCAATAATGCTATGGGCCAGGCCGACACCAATAGTTCTAAGCACAGTGGAATCGGTCAGGTCACGCTGCCAGCGCGAGATGGGAAGTTTCTGTGCGAGATGTTGCATCAGGGCGTTGGCAACACCCAGATTGCCCTCGGAATTTTCAAAATCAATGGGGTTAACCTTGTGGGGCATGGTTGAAGATCCCACTTCCCCGGCAACGGTTTGCTGGCGGAAATAGCCCAGTGAAATATAACCCCACAGATCCCTGTCGAAATCAATGAGGATGGTATTGAAGCGACACACGCTATCAAAATACTCGGCTATATAATCGTGCGGTTCGATCTGGGTAGTGTAAGGGTTCCAGCTCAGGCCAAGCTCCGTAACAAATTGCCTGGCATTGGCCTGCCAGTCTATTTCGGGATAGGTGGTAATGTGGGCATTATAATTACCTACGGCGCCGTTAATTTTGCCGAGGAATTCGCTGTTTTTAATGAACTTTACCTGTCTTTGCAGTCGGGCAACGGTATTGGCAAACTCTTTTCCCATGGTGCTGGGTGTTGCAGTCTGGCCGTGGGTGCGGGAGAGCAGGGGAGTATCGGCATAGTCATGGGCTTTTTCACGAATGGCTGTAACAACCTCGTTCATCATGGGTACAACCACTGCCTCCATGCTCTCCTTGAGCATTAACGCATAGGACAGGTTGTTGATGTCCTCTGAAGTACAGGCAAAATGCACAAACTCCATGATCCCGGCCAGTTCTTTCCGGCTTGCCAGTTTTTCTTTCAGGTAATATTCCACAGCCTTGACGTCATGATTGGTCACCGCTTCCTTTTTCTTTACCAAAGCAGCTTCATTTTCATCAAAGTTGTTAATCAGTGCTTCCAGAAAGGTATTGGCAGCTTCTGAAAGTGGAGGAACTTCTTCAATTCCGGGGTTGCTGGCGAGCCTTTGTAGCCAGCGGATTTCCACTATTACCCGGTAGCGTATCAGACCATATTCACTGAAATAGGGTTGCAGGGAGCTGGTTTTGCTGTGATAGCGGCCATCAACAGGGGAAATGGCGTTGAGTGAAGTCAGAATCATAGGGAATATGCTGTTGCTGTTGTAAAAACGGCATTATAAGTGAAAACAGGCCTGAATAGCAGGTTCCCAGCCCCAATAAATCTGATTTTTTCGTGCTTTCATGGAATAGTAGCCAGGCATGTATATGCTTGACATATTACAAGTCGCTTCTATACTCTCAAGAATGATCTTTTGAGAGATTATCTGCTCCGATATCAGCTATTGAATAGCAGCCGGAGTGTTGCTTTATCCAGGGTATGATTTGTTACCTGCGCGATCGGTTCAGGTGACAAGCACATGAGGTAAGTCATGAGTATCAAGGCAAAATTATTTATCAATGGTCGAAGCCAGGCCGTGCGTATTCCCAAAGAACTGGCGTTTAGCGGGATTGACGCCGTTAATGTGGAAAAACGGGGTAATGCCATTATTCTGACGCCGGCCAGAAAGACCTGGGAATCCTTTGCCGACTTGAAACCGGCCGATGAGGATTTCATGGTTATCAGACCACGCATGGTGAAATCATGATAATTATGATGTCCTCAGATCTGTGTCGTTTGCTTATTCGGGATCAGCCGCCAGAGTTGTTAAGTCGTCTGCAGTACTGGTCTGTTAACGGGGATGAAGTGGTTATCTCTGCGATTACCTATGCGGAATTGATTGCCGGCGCATTGCTCACCCAGAGTCGCTCTGAGCACGTCGCACTGGTTCAGGAATTTTGTGAACGTCTTGAAGATGTTGTGCCCTGGAACAGGGCTGCGGTGGATAGTTATACCACTATTCAGTTGCAGGCAATGCATGAGGGGCAATCCCTGAATATGAATGATGCCATGGTAGCGGCTCATGCCTTGAGTCTGGATGCCAGGCTTCTGGCTCATAATAATAAGGCCTTTGCCGCCATCCCTGGCCTGGACCTGGAAACTATATCTGTGTAAGCAGCTTTCAAGGAGTGAGTGCGCTAGTGTATTTCGTGCACCTTGTTCATCAGCAACAACAGGTTACGCTCAATTTTCTTGCGGCCAATCAGTAAATGCCAACGTCGTCCTTCTGACTGATACCAGAGCACTGCCGAACGAATTCCAGTAAGCAGCACAGCACGTATCTTATCCGCCAATTCCTCATTCTTCAGAAAATTAGCTTCACCTGTTACCTGGATGCGAAACGGTAGAGTACTCAGAGTCTCCTTATATAAACCCGAAAGCTGATGAATCAGATCAGGATTAGCCAGATCCGGATCGTCTAGTGACAGGTGTTGCATGTTATCAAGACGCTGACCCAATTCTGCGAGCATGCCTTTTTTGGCTGCCAGTTTTCGTTCAAGATGCAAAATGCCAAGAAAGTAACGTAATACATCAGGAGATTTCAGGGAGCCTTCTTCATTCCTGACGATTTCCTGAAGCACCTGCATACCCAGGTTTAATCGACTCACCGAACCATAGACTTCTTCAGTGGTACCGGGGTTGGTAATAAATAAACTGCGGATCATGGTATTCAGTTTGTCTTGTCCCACCATGCCATGCTGGGCAAGTTGTTTGACCAAATAGGCTGACTGGGCGACACCGGAGAGGGCAAGGCACTGTCGCATTTTCTTTTCCATGACTGGCTTACTTCTGTCCGCTTGTTATTAGGAAAAATATTCTTCGATGACAGCGCCACCGAGACATTGATCGTCCTGGTAAAAGACGATTGATTGGCCGGGTGTGACTGCGCGTTGACGCTGCTCGAACGTTACCACAATCCGTCCATCGACTTCTTCAATCCTGCAGGTCTGGTCAGGCTGACGGTAACGAATCTTTGCTGTGCAGCTAAGTGGAAACTCTGGCGCCGAATTCACCCAGTCTGGCCTGGCGCAAATGAGGCCAGCAGAAAACAGCAAGGGGTGATCGTTGCCCTGAACCACTATCAAAACATTACGCTTGATATCTTTTGCGGCGACATACCAGGGTGATTCAGGCATATCCTTACGTCCGCCAATACCCAGGCCCTGGCGTTGTCCCAGAGTATGAAACATCAATCCGCTGTGCTGGCCCAGTATTTCGCCTTCCGGGTTTTCGATATTTCCGGGCTGAGCGGGAATATAATTTTCCAGAAAATCCTTAAAACGTCTTTCACCAATAAAGCAAATGCCGGTGCTGTCTTTTTTGTCATGAGTGACAAGTCCATGCTGTTCTGCCAGGTTTCTTACTTCCTGTTTTTCCAGTTCGCCCACGGGAAACAGGGTGCGGGAAATCTGTTCTGCATTGACGGCGCACAGGAAATAACTCTGGTCCTTGTTTGCATCAAGGCCTTTAAGCAGAAATGTGCCCGCCGCCGATTGTCTTTTCCTTACATAATGACCGGTGGCGATCAGATCGGCACCGAGCATGGTGGCATATTCGAGGAAAGCCTTGAACTTGATTTCACGGTTGCACAATATGTCTGGGTTGGGAGTACGCCCGGCCTTGTATTCCGTCAGGAAATGTTCAAATACATTGTCCCAGTATTCGGCGGCAAAGTTTGCGCTATGAAGTTTTATCCCGAGTTTTTCGCATACTGCGCTGGCATCAGCCAGATCCTCTTTTGCCGTACAGTATTCGGTACCATCGTCTTCATCCCAATTCTTCATGAACAGGCCTTCGACCTGATAACCCTGTTGCATTAGTAATAGCGCGGCCACGGAAGAGTCGACGCCTCCGGACATCCCTACGATAACTTTTTCTCTGGCTGTTCCAGTCATGGTAAAAACTTATTTACTCGCTGCATATTTATATATAGTGCTGGATGACGTCCAGGGGCATTCGTTGTCCTGCCAGGTAATCCTCAACAGCTTTAGCCACAAGTGGACTGCGAGGGGCAAAGTCGTCTGAAAAAATGGTCTCTGTGGTGAGCCAGTGTGCAGCAATAATACCCGTGTCCAGTGGCAGGGCAGCATCATGGCTGTCAGGGGTCGCTATGAAGCAATGCCTGACATAAGTAATACCGTTAGGCGCCTTATAGACATAATTGCCAAGAAAGGCCGTCAGGGTCACATGCCAGGCTGTTTCTTCCAGGGTTTCCCGTATTGCCGCCGCAAACAGGGTCTCGCCCTCATCAAGATGTCCGGCAGGTTGATTAAAAACGCTATTACCGTTATCAATCTCTTCAACCATGAGGAACTTTCCTTCCTGTTCGACAACGGTGGCAACGGTACTGTGAGCGGTCCAGGTCATGTGCAGAGCCAAAAATTAAGGGAGAAATGGAAAAAGGAGGCATCCTATCTTAATTAGATCAGGTGATAAATACGCGTGGCAATTAAAGGGTCTTAACCACAAGTAACAAGTTGCGGATTTTTCCTTCATTAATGGCAGGTGAACATGGATAATTGCCTCTCTTTACTATCCAGTACAGAGTAAACGGAAATTATACGGTTATGTCTAAATTAACTCATCTTGATGACAGCGGTCAGGCGCATATGGTCGATGTCGGCGCCAAGGATATCACCGAGCGCAGCGCTACTGCTGAAGCGGTCATTGAACTGCAACCTGAAACACTGAAACTCATTATCGAGGGTGGGCATAAGAAAGGTGATGTTTTTGCCGTTGCCCGTATAGCGGGGATTCAGGCAGCAAAAAAATGTTCAGAGCTGATTCCACTTTGCCATCCTCTCATGTTGAGCTCTGTTAATGTGGAGATGCAGGCTGATGAAGAAAAAAGTGAAGTAAGAGTACTTGCCACCTGCAAGCTCGCCGGACAGACCGGCGTGGAAATGGAAGCATTGACGGCAGCTTCAATCGCCGCCTTAACAGTTTATGATATGTGTAAGGCAGTAGATCGCGGTATGGTAGTGCGGAGTTTGCAGCTGCTGGAAAAGTCGGGAGGCAAGTCTGGCCTCTACAAGCGCGAAAGCTAAAGGAAGTCTGAAATGATTGCCGTACATTTTTTTGCCAGTATTCGCGAAGCCCTCGGAGTTGAACATAAAAAGCTTGATTTGCCAGCGCATGTTGAGACGGTCGAACAGTTGGTAACTTTTCTTGCACAACAACACGGAGACAATTGGTCTGATATTCTCGGCAAGGGATCAGTGATGGTAGCCGTTAATCATGAAATCGCAGAGCGTTCTGCCCGCTTACAGGCCGGTGATGAAGTCGCATTCTTTCCACCCGTGACCGGAGGCTGATAAGGGCCAATGAAAATTTCCATACAGCAGAATGATTTTGATATTGCCAAAGAAACACAGTTACTGCGTGACAGCAATTCGAATACCGGCGCCATTGTTACCTTTAGCGGTCTGGTCAGGGACCTGGATAAGGAGCGCAAAGTTGAGTCGTTAATTCTTGAACATTATCCGGGCATGACTGAGTCCAGTCTTGAAAAAATAATTGCCGAAGCGCAAAGCCGCTGGTCAGTGCTTGATGTGACAGTGATACATCGTATTGGCGAGCTTCATGCTGGTGAACAGATAGTATTTGTTGCGGTAGCAAGTTTGCATCGAGGAGAGGCATTTTCCGCCTGCGAGTTCATCATGGACTTTCTAAAGACACGAGCTCCGTTCTGGAAAAAATGCCGTGACGAAAATGGCGAAAGCTGGGTAGAGGCCAAAGCTACTGACGAGGATGCCAGCGCCCGCTGGTAAATATTTACAGGCCCGCGAAGACTTCTGGTGTGACCTGTATTGTTTGGTATTTGCCCGGCTCAACTTGCTGAACATCCCATGGTCCGATCCTGCTGCGAATAAGTCTGAGGGTAGGAAAGCCAACTGCCGCCGTCATTCTTCTTACCTGCCTGTTACGTCCTTCTTTGATTATTAATTCAATCCAGCTGGTTGGAATGGTTTTACGTTCTCTGATCGGTGGATTTCTTGGCCATAGAGCAGGTTCTGCAATTGCTTTGCATTGGGCTGGCAGAGTCAGGCCATCTTTTAGCTGGACACCCTGGCGCAATTGTTTCAGTGCCTGTTCGTTAATTGTTCCTTCTACTTGAGCCAGATAGGTTTTTGCCATCTTGTGTGCCGGATCACTAATTTTGTTTTGTAATACACCGTCGTCGGTAAGCAGTAAAAGTCCTTCTGAATCACGATCCAGCCGGCCGGCCGGGTAGATATTTTTAAGCGTTATAAAATCCTTAAGCGTTTGACGTCCACTGCTATCAGTAAACTGGCTAAGAACATCGTAGGGTTTATTAAACAGCAGTAGCAAAGACATAATACTTTTTTAGTTCCGCAGGCCTTGATCAAAAGAACAGGGGAGTAATTATAGATGAAAACTGGAAACAGCATTGAGATAGGTGTGATCACTGCTCAATGGGTCGAAAGTATTGCGCTAATTTGTGCTAAAAGTATTGTGCTAAAACTGACTGGTTGATGTGATTGAGGCTTTCGGCAGAGGTTGCAAATGAAATGAAACAGGCAGGCGTCCAGAAATCTGGAGTTTTCCGAACAAGGCAAAAAAAGACAGAGTAAAAACAATTGCCCACGAACAAATTTCCCCGGGAAATTTGAAAATCGGGAATCAACAAGCGTTACAAAGTGTTGAATCTGGCAGAGACTCTGCCAATGATAAATAGAGCAGGATACGATCAAAAAATCTTCTTTCGTGGCCTTTTTTTATTCTATCTATTCAACTGTTCCATCCTGTTCGGATGGAGTTTCCCCTTCACTTTGTACAGCATCATCAGTGGGTTGAACCTCCGGCTTGTCCGCTGCGTTACCTTCAGTTGCTGCTTGAGCTACTTCTCCGGTGGCAACAATGTTGGCCGCATGCAAACCTTTTGGACCTTCAACAACATCAAATGAAACTGTCTGACCTGCTTTTAATGTCTTATAGCCTTCCATGGTTATTGATGAATAATGAGCGAACAAATCGTCGCCACCATCATCAGGTAGAATAAAACCAAAGCCCTTGGCATTATTGAACCACTTTACTTGACCGGTACTCATCTCCGTAAACCCCTTCATTAATTCGGTATTCAGAATTCGTGCTTATTCCGGTTTCGAAAAATATATAAACCCTTTTTTTTTCCTTGTCAAATGTATTTGCTTTTTCAGGGGGCATAAATCAGCAGGGTAGCAACCTTATTTCACCCTTAACGGCTGAAAGATTATTTGCCAGCCAGTGTCTATGACCAGTGATTATCATGTTATATTAGTTTCACCTGCCGGGTCCCCGAGCGCGGGTTCCAACGTTGATTGTGAGTTGATTATGAGTAGATTATCTCCTCACAAGTAAAACGGTAAAAGCTTGAAACGCGCTAATGAATTACTTTGTTGGAAAACTCAAATCGAAAACCCCAGGCACAAAAACATAGCCAATTCAGAATTTTGAAAAGCCAGGTTAACTTTTCAAGGTCTGATCAGGCAAGTTCAACGTACTGATATACAGACATGCAGCATTGTTTCATAACTATTGGAAGAAGGGCTTGCAGACGTTGGATCCAAAAGTTAAATATTGATTATTGACATAGAGACGAAAGACCAAAAAACAGCAATGAAAAACACTTACCCGCTAATTATCAAAAACCATGATGACGATCCTTCAGATGATGATCTGCAACGCAGTGGTGGGCTCAGAGAAGCACTGGCCCCTGAAGAGGTTAAAATCAAGCCACCACCCCTATACCGGGTCATCCTTCTAAATGATGATTACACGCCAATGGAATTTGTTGTGGCAGTGCTGAAGAAGTTTTTTGGCATGAATATAGAAACAGCTACCCGTGTTATGCTGAAAGTGCATACTGAAGGAAAGGGAGTATGTGGGGTTTTTCCGCGAGAGATTGCTGAAACCAAGGCCGTTCAGGTGAATGATTTTGCCCGTGAAGCTGAGCACCCGCTGTTATGCGATATTGAAGTGGACGATTGATTTACCGCGATAAACCCCGATATAGAGATTACCGATAGGCGAGAATAAGTAACCACCATGTTTAGTAAAGAATTTGAAAACACCCTTAATATTGCTGCCAGCACCGCTCGGAGCAAGCTGCATGAGTTCATTACAGTGGAGCATCTGTTGCTCGCATTACTTGATGATCCGGCAGCCCAGGAGATCCTGATTGCATGCAATGCTGATCTGGAAGCATTACGTCTTGATCTGTTTGAATATGTAGACACACAAATTCCGATTATCGCGGAGCCGGAAATCAATCCTGAAGTGGATCAGACGCTTGGATTTCAGCGTGTTATCCAGCGCGCAGTTTTTCATGTGCAGTCATCCGGCAAGCGCGAAGTGACGGGAGGCAATGTGCTGGTGGCCATTTTTGGCGAAAAGGAAAGCCAGGCGGTTTATTTCCTGCGCAAGCAGGGCGTATCCCGCGGTGATGTGGTGAACTATATTACTCATGGCACACCAAGGGCCCCGGGTCTTGGTGACGGGGACGAGGGCGGACTGGAGTCTCCGGCTGCCAGTGAAGACGGAGAAAAAGCGCCTTCACCGCTTGAAAGTTTTGCTACTAATCTGAATGAAGAGGCCAAGGCCGGGCGCATTGATCCGTTAATTGGTCGCGATAAGGAAATTATCCGTCTGGTTCAGGTTCTGTCTCGACGTCGCAAGAACAATCCTTTATTTGTTGGTGAAGCCGGGGTGGGTAAAACGGCTATTGCAGAAGGTCTGGCGAAACATATTGTCGAGGGTAATGTCCCTGATGTGTTGGAGGACAGCGTCATTTACTCGCTGGACATGGGTGCTTTGCTGGCCGGTACAAAATACCGTGGTGATTTTGAAAAACGTTTCAAGGCATTGCTTGCCGATCTGGCAACCAAAGAGCATGCCATCCTCTTTATCGATGAAATCCATACCATTATTGGTGCCGGTGCTGCTTCTGGTGGCGTCATGGATGCCTCGAACCTGCTCAAGCCCATTCTGGCATCGGGCAAGTTGCGCTGTGTCGGTTCCACCACCTATAACGAATACCGTGGTATTTTTGAAAAGGATCGTGCTCTTTCCAGGCGTTTTCAGAAGATTGATATTGAAGAGCCGGATGTTGAAACCACTTATCAGATCCTGAAAGGCCTGAAATCCCGCTACGAAGAACATCACAACCTGCGTTTTACTGACAAGGCGCTGAGAGCCGCTTCTGAAATGGCTGATCGTTATATCAATGATCGTTTTATGCCGGACAAGGCTATTGATGTGATTGATGAAGCCGGGGCATACCAGCGCCTGCAGCCTGAAAGCAAGCGCAAGAAAATCATACAGGTGGGAGATATTGAAAGGGTTATTGCCCAGATTGCCCGCATTCCGCCAAAAAATGTATCGTCCTCTGACAAGACCGTACTCAAGGATCTGGAGAAAAATCTCAAGATGGTTGTATTTGGCCAGGATCCTGCGATCGAAACTCTTGCCTCGTCGATCAAGTTATCCCGGGCTGGTTTGAAAGAAGGCGAAAAACCCATTGGTTCCTATTTGCTGGCCGGGCCAACCGGTGTCGGCAAGACCGAGGTCACGCGCCAGCTGGCGAAGATTCTGGGTGTCGAGCTTGTGCGTTTCGATATGTCTGAATACATGGAGCGTCACACGGTTTCCAGGCTAATTGGTGCGCCTCCAGGGTATGTCGGCTTTGATCAGGGGGGGCTGCTCACTGAAGAGGTGGCAAAGAACCCCCATTGCGTTCTGTTGCTTGATGAAATTGAAAAGGCGCACCCGGATGTATTCAACCTGTTGCTTCAGGTAATGGATCACGGGACCCTGACCGACAACAATGGTCGCAAGGCAGATTTCCGTAATGTTATTCTGATCATGACCACCAATGCCGGGGCCCAGGAAATGAGTCGGGCGTCTATTGGATTCACGCAGCAGGATCATACCTCTGATGGCTCGGAAGTGATCAAACGTATGTTTACGCCTGAATTCCGCAATCGACTGGATTCAATCATCCAGTTTCAGCCACTCGATGCAGAAATTATTCGTACTGTTGTCGACAAGTTCCTGGTGGAGTTGCAGGTGCAACTGGATGATAAAAAGGTCACGCTGCATGTGGATGACGATGCCATTGACTGGTTTGTTGCCAACGGATATGACAAGGCCATGGGGGCGCGCCCGATGCTAAGGCTGGTCCAGAACAAGATCAAGAAACCCCTTGCAGAAGATATCCTGTTCGGCAAACTCATCAATGGTGGCGATGTAAATGTGTCTGTGGCTGACAACGATATCAGTCTGGAGATTGATTCAGCTGATGCCAGAAAGTCTGACAAGGATACGCCAAAGGAAGAGGCCGACGCCTGATTTTGCGTTAATAGAAGGATTTTTATCAGATTGGAAACGGTGGTGCTGGAAACAGCGCCGCCGTTTTTTTTTAGCGAGCGCGGTAGGTAATTCTGCCCTTGCTTAAATCGTAAGGTGTCAGTTCCACGGTGACCTTGTCACCAGTGAGAATACGGATGTAATTCTTGCGCATTTTTCCTGAAATATGTGCAGTCACCACGTGACCGTTTTCCAGCTTAACGCGAAACATTGTGTTGGGAAGGGTGTCGATGACTTCGCCTTCCATTTCTATCTGGTCTTCTTTTGCCATTAATTCCTCGGTACTCGTGATGAAAGCGGGGCATTTTGCACGAAACAGCAAGAAGTCACAAGTCACAAGTCACAAGTCACAAGTAAAATTGTGACGACTGCAGTTTTTCAGGTCTTTTTGTGACTTGAAACTGGAGGTTTTGGATTATGTCAGCTTGATCCAGCGCTGATTGAGCAATAACTCGATAGGACGATACTGGAGTTTGTAATTCATCTTTTCGCAATCGCGTATCCAGTAGCCCAGATAGACATAGGGCAGGGCGCGACGTCTGGCTTCTTCGATCTGCCAGAGAATGGCGTAATTGCCCAGAGAGCGTTTCTGTTCATTGATATCGTAATAAGTGTAGACCGCAGAGAGGCCGTTGCTGAGTAAATCAGTAATCATAACAGCCAATAATTTATCGCTAGCACTGACGCGGTAAAACAGGGTGGATTCGCAGCGTTTTACCAGAAAGGATTCAAACTGTTCCCGGTTGGCAGGATACATGTCGCCGTCACTGTGCCTGTTATTGATGTAGGTCTCATACATCTCATAGTATTCGTCAGTGGAAATATCATCGACCACGGAAACCGTCACATCTTCATTACGTCTCAAAATCCGCCGGTAGCGTTTGTTGGGACTAAAGCGATCCACGACTACGCGGCTGGCCACACAGTGCTGGCAGTTGGAACAATGGGGGCGATACATATGGGCGCCACTGCGGCGAAAGCCTATTTCTGAAAGGTGGGTATGAAACTCGGTCGACACCGGGTATTCAGGATCAATAAACAGCGTGCGAGCTTCTTCCCCGGGCAAGTAACTGCAGGGGTGGCTTTGGGTAGTGAACAGTTTTATGTCTTTCAGCGAGCTCATGGCTGAAAATGTATTCCTGGTTAGTTATTGCAGGGCCATCCTGCAGGGAAGAGGAGGATATTTGGCTATACAGAAGGCCATTGTAAAGGCCAGTGGGCTTTATTGCGACCATAATCAGCAATCTGCGGCAGCATGCTGATGAATTCCTGACGCGGGATTTCCCGGGCGCCAAAGCTTGCCAGAAACTCACTGCTCACCTGACAATCAATGAGACGGTAGCCCAGACTGCCAAGTTTTTGCACCGTGCTGGCAAAAGCAATTTTTGAGGCATTATCCTGATGGCTGAACATGGATTCGCCAAAAAACACCTCACCGATGGCCAATCCATATAAGCCGCCAACCAGCTTGCCGTCATTCCATGCCTCAATGGAGTGGGCTACGCCCATTTTATGGAGGGCGCAATAAGCGTCAATCATGTCCATGGTGATCCAGGTGCCACTGGAATAGGGACGTCGTCCGGCGCAGGCAAGCATTACTTCGCGGAAAGCCTGGTCAGAGCTCAGCTGCAGCGTTGATTTCTTCATGGCCCGGGACAGGCTGCGGCTGATGTGGAGTTCTTCGGGGAAAAGCACCATGCGTGGATCCGGGGTCCACCAGAGTATGGGCTGGTCTTCTTCAAACCAGGGGAAGATTCCCTTGCTGTATGCTTCGATCAGCCGTTCAGGGGCAAGATTGCCACCCGCTGCCAGCAGGCCATTGGGTTCCTGCAGGGCAGATTCGGTATCCGGAAAAACGAAGTCGGAATCGTTTAACCAGGGCAGGGAGGACATTAGCGAGTTTGCTCAGGGCTTAATCAGACAGGGAGTCCAGGTACTTTTCAGCATCCAGCGCAGCCATACAGCCAAAACCTGCCGAGGTGACGGCCTGGCGGTAGATGTGGTCGGCTACGTCGCCGGCGGCAAACACACCCTCAACGCTGGTTTGCGTGGCATTACCGCTGATTCCTGAATGGATTTTGACATAGCCGTTTTCCATCTCGAGCTGGTCTGCAAAAATATCGGTGTTGGGCTTGTGACCGACCGCGATGAACACCGCACTCAAGTCAATATCCTGGGTGCTGTCATCCTGAGTGCTTTTGATCCGCATACCTGTGACCTCGCCGTCCTCACCCAGGACTTCATCCAGTTCATGGTTCCACATGATGGTGACATTGCCATTGGCTTCTTTTTCAAACAGCTTGTCCTGCAGAATCTTTTCCGATCGCAGGCTGTCACGCCGATGCACCAGCACCACTTCACTGGCTATATTGGACAGGTAAAGGGCTTCCTCAACGGCGGTGTTGCCCCCGCCGATGACGGCAACCTTGTGGTTTTTGTAGAAAAAGCCATCACAGGTAGCACAGGCACTGACGCCGCTGCCCATGTATTTTTCTTCTGATTCCAGGCCCAGGTATTGCGCAGACGCACCGGTGGCAATGATCAGGGAGTCGCAGGTGTACTCGCCCATGCTACCTTTCAGGTGAAATGGACGTTGGCTCAGGTCGGTCTTTTCAATATGGTCAAAAATTATATTAGTATCAAAGCGTTCCGCGTGACTCTTCATTCTTTCCATTAAGTCTGGACCCTGTAATCCTTCAACATCACCGGGCCAGTTATCCACGTCTGTGGTGGTCGTCAATTGCCCCCCTTGCTGCATACCGGTAATCATGACCGGATTGAGATTGGCGCGGGCGGCATAAACGGCTGCCGTGTAGCCGGCAGGTCCGGAACCAAGGATGACAAGGCGGTGGTGTTGTACGTCGGTCATGGAGCAATACTTCCTGGATTGTTGTTATGGTATTGATGGTTTGTTTTTTTAGTCTTGTCTGAACCGCAGGATGACTGGCGGGTACTATATTCAGCAGAATTCAGCCGACATAGACTAATGTTGTTCGCGTATATTACCAAATCGGGTCGAAAGCCCGCTTTTTCAAGGTAGGCTATATTATCAGATAAAAAGACAATTTAAATAAACGCTATCCCTTATATGGGTAATTTATTATCATACACCCCCAACATATGGGTTAAACACCCCACACGAGGAGTGTCACACCAAGGGATTTTTGGCACAGTAATTTATTCACTGTGATGCATAATGAACTGCTTCCTCATGTGAGGAGAAAGTCACCTGAACATAAGTGACCTAAACAACTAAAAAGGGAATATTAGGGAAGTCGTCCATGACTGGCTTTCCGATCGCTTTGGCCAAGAAAAATACGAAAACACCTCCCGTTGAGGAGCATGCTGTCACCCTCAAGGCTCTTTTTCTGAAAGAAGGGCTGATGATCCTTTTTCTGGCGCTGGGACTTTACCTGTTTCTGGCTATCAGTTCCTATTCGCCTTTGGATCCAGGCTGGTCCCGCACTGGCGATAACAGCAATATTGACAATAGTGTCGGGCGCACCGGTGCCTGGATCTCCGATGTGCTGCTATTGTTGTTTGGCTATCTGGCGTACCTGTTTCCGCTGTTACTGGCTTATCGAGCCCTGGTGATATTCCGTCACCGCAAGGAAGTCCGTCCCTTTTCCTGGGAATTGATTGCCCTGCGCGGTGCGGGCGTCATTCTTACCCTGCTGGGCGCCGCGACTCTGGCGACCATGCATTTCGACACGCCGCTGCCTAGTTCGGCAGGGGGCTTGCTGGGTAATGGTATTGCCGGTGTGGCACTGCCATCGTTTGATCTTACCGGCAGCACCCTGATTTTTCTGACTATGTTGATTCTCGGCATAACTCTTGCCACAGGTCTGTCCTGGCTGGCGCTGGTGGATAACACTGGCAAAATTTGTCTGCAGGCCTGGGAGACTGCTATAGAACGCTGGCAGCACTGGAAAGAAGGTCAGCGTGAGAAAGCCGAAGCACAGCGTGCCATCAGCAAGCGCAAGGAAGCCCTGGATCACTTCATTGAAAAGGATAAGAAACGCAAGCCCATCGAGATTGCTCCGGTGCGCACGGCCCCAAAACAGCCCAGTAAACGCGTGCAAAAAGAAAAGCAGGGCAAGTTATTTGAGTCAGCCTCGGTGGGTGAACTACCGGCGATCTCCCTGCTGGATGAGTGGGATGATAATCAGCAGGTGGGCTATTCGAAGGAAGCGCTGGAAGCCATGTCTAAGCTGCTGGAAATCAAGCTCAAGGACTTTGGTATTGAAATCAATGTTGAGGCCATTAATCCGGGGCCGGTAATTACGCGTTTTGAAGTACAGCCGGCGCCTGGCGTGAAAGTCAGCCGTATCACCAATCTGGTAAAAGATCTGGCACGCTCGCTGGCAGTGACCAGTGTGCGCGTAGTAGAAGTGATCGCAGGCAAGACCGTGATCGGTATCGAAATCCCCAATGAGCAGAAAGAGCTTATCCAGTTGGGCCAGGTATTGTCTTCGCCTGAATTTGATAATGCCAAGTCGCCCATCAGTATTGCTCTGGGGCATGATATTGGTGGTAACCCGGTAGTAGTGGATCTGGCCAAGATGCCTCACTTGTTGGTAGCGGGCACTACCGGATCCGGTAAATCGGTGGGCGTGAATGCGATGATTCTGAGTATCCTGTTCAAGTCCAGTCCCAAGGAAGTACGTTTACTGATGATTGACCCGAAGATGCTGGAGCTGTCGGTTTATGATGGCATTCCCCATTTGCTGACACCGGTCATCACTGATATGAAAGATGCCGCCAATGGACTGCGCTGGTCAGTGGCGGAAATGGAGCGGCGTTACAAACTGATGTCAGCAATGGGCGTGCGCAACCTGGCCGGTTTTAACAAGAAAGTGGCCGATGCTGCAGCTGCCGGTGAGCCGCTTCAGGATCCGCTCTGGAAGCCTGATCCGCTGAGCGTTGTTGAGGTAGAAGATCAGGTGCCGGAAGACCTGGAAGAGCTGCCCCAGATTGTGGTCATCGTGGACGAACTTGCCGACATGATGATGGTGGTTGGCAAGAAAGTTGAAGAGCTTATTGCCCGGATTGCACAGAAAGCGAGAGCGGCTGGCATCCATCTGATTCTAGCGACCCAGCGGCCTTCGGTTGATGTCTTGACCGGTCTGATCAAGGCGAATATTCCCACCCGTCTTTCCTTCATGGTGCAAAGCAAGGTGGATTCGCGCACTATTCTGGGGGAAGGTGGTGCGGAGCAATTGCTGGGCCATGGTGATATGTTATTCCTGCCTCCGGGGGAGGGTATGCCGCAACGTGTTCACGGTGCCTTTGTCTCAGATGAAGAGGTGCACCGAGTCGTGGCAGCCTGGAAGCAGCGTGGTGAGCCAAATTATATTGAAAGCATTACTTCGGATTCATCCGGTGACGGTGTCCCTGGTCTCTCTTCAAATGGTGGTGATGGTGAAGGGAACTCTGAGGAGGATGATGCACTCTATGATGAAGCGGTCCGCTTTGTTTGTGAATCACGCAAGGCATCCATCTCTGCTGTGCAACGCAAGCTGCGCATCGGCTATAACCGCGCTGCACGCATGATCGAGGCCATGGAAATGGCTGGTGTCGTATCGGAAATGGGGAGCAATGGCAGCAGGGAAGTTATTGCACCACCGTCGCCTAGAGATTAGCTTTAAAATCAATTAGTTATACTTTCTATTTAAAGTAGAATATTATTCTGCAAGGGCCAGTTTGAGCATATGATTACTTCCGGGTATACACGCATATTCCTGATGCTGACAGCATTGTGCCTTTCATCGGGATTCGTTATGGCCCAGAAAGGCGCTGCAAATGCTGATCTTGATGCCGCCAATGCCCTGGCAGCGATCCTGCAGGAGACGAAAACCCTGCAGGCACAGGTCGAAGTGCTGACACTGGACCAGGCTGGCCGTGAAATTCAGGAGTCTGTTGCCCGCCTGATTATGGAGAAGCCCTATAAGGTAAGCTGGGAAATTGTGTCTCCCTATCAGGAGTTGATGCTCACAGACGGCAGCCGCATCTGGCGTTACGAACATGATCTGGAGCAGGTGAGTATCGATGCCTTCAATAACGATATCAGCCGCACGCCGGTATTGCTGCTTAATGGTGAAGCCGCGGCTATCGCTGATTCCTACAACATTGCCTCCGCCGCCATGGATTATGGCAGTGTGCAGCGCTTTATCCTGACCCCGAAAGCACCCGACAGTCTGTTTGAGCGTCTGAGCCTGTCCTTTGTTGACAGCACCCTGACTGAAATGCAGTTTGAAGACAGCCTGGGGCAGAAAACCAGTCTCACGTTCAGCAATGTGCGTGCTAATGAAGCCATTGATCCTGCCGTTTTTATTTTCCAGATGCCAGCTGATGTTGATAATCTGGAAGTTATCGACAATACCGGCTTTTAGCCTGCTCCAGCCTTGAGCCTCTCCCTGTTTCAGCAAGATGACAGCTACCAGCCACTGGCAGCGGCCATGCGTCCACGCACCCTGGATGAATTTGCCGGGCAGGACCATATCATTGCGCCGGGTAAGCCACTTTATGAGGCGGTTGCCTCAGGTATACCGCATTCAATGATTCTCTGGGGGCCACCGGGTACCGGCAAAACCACGTTGGCCAGAATAATAGCCAGTGCCTGTGATGCCCATCTGGAATCCATCTCTGCGGTTTTGAGTGGCGTGAAGGAAATACGCCAGGCCATTGATCAGGCGAAACAGGAGCGCGATATGCGCGGTCGTCGTACTATCCTTTTTGTGGATGAAGTGCACCGCTTTAACAAAAGTCAGCAGGATGCCTTCTTGCCGCATATTGAAGAGGGCACAGTTACCTTTATCGGCGCCACCACAGAGAATCCTTCCTTTGAACTGAACAATGCCCTGTTATCCAGAGCGCGGGTTTACGTGCTGAAAAGCCTGGATGATGCCGCGCTGGTCAATATAATGGAAACGGCACTGGCGGATAGGACAAGAGGACTAGGCAAGCTGCCTATAGCGCTCACTGAGGAGCAAAAAACACTTATTGCCAGCGCTGCAGATGGTGATGCACGGCGTGTACTGAATCTGCTGGAAGTAGCTCAGGACCTGTTTGAGAAAGATGAGCGGGGGCAGCTTGGCCTGAGCGATGATGCTCTGGCGCAATTGCTACAGGGAAACAGCAAGCGCTTTGACAAGGGCGGTGACTCCTTTTACGAGCAAATATCGGTCCTGCACAAGGCGGTCCGTGGTTCGGCACCGGATGCGGCCCTGTATTGGCTATGCCGCATGCTTGATGGCGGCTGTGACGCCCTGTATATCTCAAGGCGCGTGGTACGTATGGCCAGTGAGGATATTGGTAATGCTGATCCACGGGGCTTGCAACTGGCATTGAATGCCTGGGATGTACAGCAGCGCCTTGGCAGTCCGGAAGGCGAACTGGCGATAGCCCAGGCGCTGGTGTTTCTGGCCTGCGCCCCAAAAAGTAATGCTGTATATAGCGCTTTCAACAAGGCTATGGAAACGGTAAAGGCAACACCGGCCTTTGATGTTCCCATCCATGTGCGCAATGCTCCAACACAACTGATGAAAAGTCTGGATTACGGCAGGCAATACCGTTATGCCCATGATGAACCCGGCGCTTATGCCGCCGGTGAAAATTATTTCCCGGAGGAATTAAAAGACAGTCGTTTTTATTTTCCCACTGACCGGGGACTTGAAGATAAAATACGCGAAAAGCTGGATTATTTTCGTAGTCTCGACGAGGCAAGTCCGGATAAACGCTATGACTGATAAACCACAACACAGGTATATTCAATGACCTATCTGGCAGTTGCATGCGGTGGCGCAATTGGTGCCATGTCCCGCTACTGGGTGTATAACGCCTTTCTTAAGGCCAGCGAAAGTAAATTTCCCTGGGCTACTCTGACAGTCAATATCGCGGGTTCATTCCTGATTGGCATCGCTTTCGTTCTGATCACCGAGCGCAGTGAAGTAGGGCCGCAAATGCGTGGCCTGGTTAGCGTAGGCTTTCTTGGCGCCTTTACGACGTTCTCGACTTTTTCCATGGACACCATTGGTCTGCTGGAGCAGGGTCAAATCGCCTCTGCAATTACCTATGTGCTGAGTAGCGTGTTGGTCTGTATAATTGCCGCCTGGCTTGGCCTGATGTTTTCGAGAGTGTTTTTTTGAATGCGATCGTCTACACCAATAATTTATAAATCTAAAATTCTTTAATCGCTTAACTACAAACTGGAAGTCAAATGCTAGATCCGAAGTGGGTTCGTACGGAGCCTGAAACTGTTGCCGGCCTGTTGCAAAAAAAGGGCTATAGCCTTGATATTGAAAAAGTCAAAGCGCTGGAAGAACAACGCAAGAGTCTGCAGGTAGAAACTGAAAGTCTGCAGAATGAACGTAACACCCGTTCCAAAAATATTGGCAAGGCCAAGGCTACAGGGGAAGACATTGCGCCATTGCTGGCGGAAGTGGAAAACCTGAAGAGCGATCTTGAATCCCGTAAGGCTGCACTGGATACGCTTACCGAGGAATTCGATGACCTGTTGTATGGGATTCCCAATATTCCTGCGGGGGCAGTTCCAGCAGGCACCACGGAAGAGGATAATCAGGAGATACGTCGCTGGGGCGAACCCAGGCAATTTGATTTTGAGCCGAAAGATCATGTTGAGCTGGGAGAGCAGTCCGGGGGGCTGGATTTTGAAACAGCTGTAAAGATTACCGGTTCCCGTTTCGTGGTAATGAAAGGCGAAATCGCGAAACTGCATCGTGCTCTGGTGCAGTTCATGCTCGATACGCATACCGGCGAGCATGGTTATACTGAAGTTAATGTCCCCAATATGGTTAATGGGGACTCCGCCTATGGCACTGGCCAGTTGCCGAAGTTTGGAGAAGATCTGTTCAAACTTACCGATGAACGTGGTTTTTACCTGATCCCTACGGCTGAAGTGCCGGTTACCAATTTTGTCCGTGACGAGATTGTCGATGCTAATTTATTGCCAATGAAATTTGCCTGTCATTCACTATGTTTTCGCAGTGAGGCGGGAAGTTATGGCAGAGATACCCGGGGCATGATTCGTCAGCACCAGTTTGAAAAGGTTGAGTTGGTGCAGTTGGTAAAACCTGAAGACTCAAAGGCGGCCCATGAAGAGCTGACGCTGAATGCCGAAGCTATCCTGCAGAAGCTTGGGCTGCCATATCGCGCTGTTGTGTTGTGCGGTGGTGATCTCGGCTTTTCAGCTGAACTCACTTATGATCTGGAAGTCTGGCTACCCGGACAGGATGCCTACCGGGAAATTTCATCCTGCAGTAATTTTGGTGATTTTCAGGCCCGCCGTATGCAGGCGCGCTGGCGCAACCCGGAAACCGGCAAGCCGGAATTGATGCATACCATTAATGGTTCCGGGCTGGCGGTAGGGCGGACCCTGATCGCCGTGCTTGAGAATTATCAGAATGCAGACGGCAGTATTACGGTACCGAATGTATTGCAGTCTTATATGGGTGGTATTGGTTCCATTCTGAAGCCATCCGTCTAAGTCTGATTGCTGACCACTTCACATAACGATGGATTATCTGCCAATTATGTTGCGTCTCCAGGACCAGAAGGTTCTGGTGGTTGGTGGCGGTCAGGTTGCCACACGCAAGGTAGCCATGCTACTGCGTGCTGGCGCCGGTGTGCGTCTGGTAGCAGACACAGTGGATCCTGCACTGGCGCAAACACTCAGCGAATCTCCCCATGAAGTGCTTCATACACGTTTCCAGCCTGAACATATTGACGGCGTCAGACTGGTTGTCGCAGCAACCAATGACAATGCAGTCAATCTGCAGGTCTATGAAGAATCACGTCAACGCTGTGTGCCGGTTAATGTGGTGGATAATCCGGCCCTGTGTGACTTTATTTTCCCTTCGATTGTTGATCGCTCTCCGGTGATAGTAGCTGTTTCCAGTGGGGGTAATTCGCCGGTACTGGCACGTCTTTTACGTTCGCGTCTGGAAACCTATATCCCCTCGGGCTTTGGGAATCTGGCTGATTTGCTGGGTAACTATCGTGAGAAAGTGAAAAAGACTATTCCCTCCATGAATCAGCGTATGCGCTTTTGGGAATCGGTAATGAGCGGGCCGGTTGCCGAACAAATGATGTCGGGCAAGAAGGACAAGGCGGAACAATTGCTCGATGAAGCGCTGGAACAGGCTGATCATATTGCCACCGCTGGTGAAGTCTATCTGGTGGGTGCCGGACCGGGTGATCCTGATCTGCTGACCTTTCGTGCTCTGCGACTTATGCAACAGGCAGATGTGGTGTTATTTGATCGCCTGGTCTCGGAAGAAATACTTAACATGACGCGTCAGGACGCAGAAAAAATTCATGTGGGCAAACAGCGCAAGCAACACACGATGGCGCAGCAGGATATCAGCAAGCTGTTGGTGAGTTTGGCGCAGGAAGGCAAAAGGGTGTTACGCCTGAAGGGTGGCGATCCCTTTATCTTCGGACGCGGTGGCGAGGAAATCGAGGAACTGGCTGCCGCAGGAATTCCGTTTCAGGTGGTACCGGGTATTACGGCCGCTTCCGGTTGTGCAGCCTATGCCGGAATTCCATTGACCCATCGTGATTATTCGCAATCGGTGCGTTTCGTTACCGGTCATTTAAAAAATGATACCTGCGATCTGGACTGGAAAAACCTGGCAGAAGAAGCCGAGCAGACCCTGGTGTTCTATATGGGGCTGGTGAGCTTGCCCATCATCTGTCAGGAGCTGATCAATCATGGTATGACTGCAGACAAACCAATCGCGTTAATCCAGCAGGGCACGACGCCTTCGCAGAAAGTGTTCATCGGTACGCTGGCAACCTTGCCGGCTATCATTGCCAGTGAAGAAGTCAAGGCACCAACCTTGATTATCGTCGGTGATGTGGTGCGATTGCATGACAAGTTGGCCTGGCAATAGGGAAGTTGCAAGTCACAAGTTACAAGTTACAAGTACCCGGTCGGGTAAGGTCGTATGTGCCTGCTTTGGGCTCAGGCCTCAGGCCTTTAGCTCAAGGCCGTGCTTACCTATAATAGGCAGCCAAACTGATATTGCATTATTATCGAAATGACTAAACTCCTGGTTCGCGAAGCCACTCCTGCAGACACACCGCAGATTCTTCACTTCATCAATGAGCTGGCCATTTATGAAAAGCTGGCCCATGAAGTGGAAACCAATGCTGCCATGATTCAGGACACGCTGTTTGAAGCTGATGCAAAAGCGTTTTGCCTGATCTGCGAGATTGATGGTCAGGCTGTAGGTTTTGCCATTTATTTTTTCAACTATTCTACCTGGCTGGGGAAGTACGGAATCTATCTGGAAGATCTGTATGTGTCTCCCGAGCACAGGGGCAAGGGGGCGGGCAGGGCGCTGCTCATTCATATCGCGAAAATTGCTACCGCTAATAACTGCGGTCGTTTTGAATGGAGTGTGCTGGACTGGAATACTCCCTCAATCGAATTTTATAAATCCCTTGGGGCGCGTGAGATGAGTGACTGGCGAATCTATCGGGTTGATGGCGACGCCTTGCAGGCTTTGGCGGAAAAAGAATGATGGTTACAAGTTGCTAGTCACAAGTTGCAAGTTACAAGTTACAAGTTACAAGTTACAAGGCATAAG
>Ga0255771_1000322_pt1 | contig 54800 bp, 33 predicted proteins | sample 011ome_19_FD_179969 | JGI IMG/M metagenome (GOLD analysis project Ga0255771, IMG submission 179969) | Coastal salt marsh microbial communities from the Groves Creek Marsh, Skidaway Island, Georgia - 011510BT metaG (version 2) | ecosystem: Environmental > Aquatic > Marine > Intertidal zone > Salt...
AAACGCTCCTCGCACACATCACACTCGTACGGCATCTCGTTCGTGTGCGTACGCATGTGGACTTTCAAACTACAAGCCGTAGTAAAACGCTTCTCGCACACATCACATTCGTACGGTTTCTCTTTCGTGTGAATACGCATGTGGATTTTCAAAGAACTAGAATGACGAAAACACTTCTCGCACACGTCACATTTATACGGTTTCTCGTTCGTGTGAATACGCTTGTGGTCTTTCAAACTACTAGATTGAGTAAAACGCTTCTCGCACACATCGCATTCGTACGGTTTCTCGTTCGTGTGAATACGCATGTGGAGTTTCAAATTACCAGAATAACGAAAACGCTTCTCGCACATATCACACTCGTACGGTTTCTCGTTCGTGTGAATTCGCATGTGTTCGTTCAAACTATGAGCTCGAGTAAAACGCTTCTCGCACACATCACACTCGTACGGTTTCTCGTTCGTGTGCGTACGCATGTGTACGGCCAATTGGGATGGACTTCCAAACATCTTCTCGCAAACATCGCACTCGTGTTGCGTTCTCTTTCTCTTCGATCCTTTCCTAAAAGCAGTCTCTTCTTTTCGTATCTGTTCGTCCATTTCATAATCATCATCATCTTCTTCTTCATCATCATCATCATCTTCATCGTCATCAATATCATCATCAACGACAACAAAAACATCATCATCATCCTCGTCAGGTGGTATTTGCAAACACAACACCGGTTCTTGTTCTTCTTCTTCATCATCACCCACAACCACCGTCTTTACGTTTACCGCGCGCTGCGGATGTGGATTCTTTCGTCTCGCCATTCTGTACAGTATTTCCTCTTCTTCTTCTTCTTTGTCTTCTTCTTCGAAACGTTGAGCGCGCTTTTGTGAGTAAAGAAATGACAACTTCTTTTCCCTAAAACTTTTGCCTTTCGAAGAGAGAAAAGTTCGTTACGATATACTCCTCTCTCTCGCGCGCGAACAACCACGTATACTAACTTTGTTGCCACCACGAACCAAACACAAAACAACACTTCTCAGAGCACGCAGCCGCCTTTTTCGAAAAACAGCACAATGTCTTTCCTCTCAAACGCAGAAGAAGAACGGAAAAAGAAATGGATGACTTTTATGGAAACGAATCGATTGTTCTTTGGAAGCGGCAACGACGACGAGAACGAGAACGAGAACAAGTCGTGTCTGATCGTGGTCGACGTGCAAAACGATTTCCTCTCACCAACTGGCGCCTTGTCCGTCCCGAATTCGGAAGAAATCATCGAGGATGTGAACGCGTTAGTCGATGTATTCTCCGAGAGAAACGAGCTGGTGATTTTTACCCAAGACTGGCACTGCCCAGAGCACTCCTCGTTCGCGAGCGCGGAAAAGAATAAGAAACCGTTCGACGAGGTGGTGAAGTGTTACAAAAAAAACGAAGGAGGAGAAGTAAAAGTGGTGCAGACGTTATGGCCGGACCATTGCGTGCAAGGGACGAAAGGCGCGGAGTTTCACGAGAGAATTCGAGTCCCCACTTCGGCGAAAGTTATTCGGAAAGGGTTCCGTAAACGGGTGGATTCGTACTCGGCGTTTCTGGAAAACGATAAAGAAACGGAAACTGGGTTGAGCGAGTTTATTCGCGGCGTGAATAAAGGATTGGAGTTATCATCATTAACATCGTCATCGAAGAGTGATGATAACGCCGCGAAAAGTCCAAAAATCACGCACTGCGTGATCGTCGGCGTCGCTTTCGATTATTGCGTCCGTTTCACCGCCGAGGACGCTTTCGAGCTCTTCGATCGCGTCGTCGTTTTGGAAGACGTGACTCGAGCGGTAAATCTCGGTGACTCGGTCAAAGAGGCCAGAAAAGCGATGGAACAGAAAGGCGTTCACGTGGTTAAAATCAGCGACGGGGACAACAACATATAATAGCGACATCATTTTACGTAGAGTAGTAGTAGTAGTAGTAGTAGTAGTAGTAGTAGTAAGAATCTCTTCAAAGAAGCAGACGCACTTTATATACTACTCTCGCTTCGTTGTAATACTAATACTAAGAATAAGAACAAGAAAACAGCGATAAAGAATGGGTGGCACGGCAAACATCCGCCGCGAGGCCAAAGCTTCGAGGGAACAAGAGCAACTCGCGAAAACGAAAGCGCAGGAGCACAAAGCGAACGAAGATGCGAAATTCATCGGCTTCGAGAACCCGACGTTAAAACGAGAGAAGAAGAGAGAAGAAGACGCGAAGAGAGAAGACGAAATCGCGCTGAGGAAAGCGGAGAACAGAAGATTAGCGAAAATGGAGGAAGAGGAGATGAACAAACTCGGTCAGAAGAAGAGTTCGAGCAGTAAGAAGCTGACGAAATTCGAAATCGAACAGAACAAAGCGATGGATGCAAAGGCGAGATTGAAAGCGAAATTCGCGGCGAAGCGAGAAGCGGAGTCGTACGTCAACGTGGACGAAATCGAAAACACAAACAAAGCACGCTTCGACGCAGAAAATAAAGAAGCAGTAAAAGGAGGAGGAACTATCGACAGAGCGGTCAAGGAGTTGACTGGATTGGACATCGCGAAGAAAACGCAACCGGTTTCGATGAAGGCGGCGTACAAAGCGTTCGAGGAGAGAGAACTCCCCGGGATGAAAGAAGAACGGCCAGGGTTGAAGAAAAGTCAGTACGACGAGTTGTTGTCCAAAATGTGGAAGAAAGATCCGACGAATCCCGTGAACGTTAACGCTTTAAAGAACGGCAAATGATGCAGCGATAGCGGTTGATTGAGACTCGCAGAGGAGCAAAGAGAGCACTGCTCAAAACCACCACAAGTTAAGTTGTTGTTTGCACGCACACTTAAAGCGCACTTAAAGACAGTAAAATCCTCTCGTTTTCGAGCGCTCAAAAAGACCCTCTTTTTCTTTCGTTTCTTCTCAATGATTGCGTCTTCTTCTTCTTCTGCCTGTGCTGCTGCTCTGTCGTCGTCGAGTCATCATCATCATCATCACACGCAGCAGCGCATTATCCAAAACTTCAAGAGAAAGACGACGACGACGACGAAAACAACAACAACAACGAGAAGACAACAAAGAGCGACGAAGACGACGACAACAACAGCTCTGACGGGAGACCAACAAGGAATTTATAATCCTCCGGAGTCGAAAGAGGAGGCGTTTCAGCAGTGCGCGACCGCGATCGAACGTCTCGTAAACGCGTCCCAGAAAAAAAGCAGTTCGAATAAAAAACGAGCGATGCGAAAGCAAGTCTCGAAAAGAGGGCAATTTTTATGCGCGGAATTACCGGTGATGGACGACGGCGCTTTATCCACGTCGGAGATGGCGTTATCGCTGGTGTTTGACGAGGAAAACACGAGCGTGGTGTACGCGGACGAAGAAGCGGCGAGGAAGAGCGCAGAGAAGAATGGTAAAGTGGAAACGTTCTCGCTGGCGGAAGCGTTGGAGGTAGAGGCGGATTTCATCGCGAGCGAGAAGACCGGGGCGGTATATTTGGTCGGGTTTGGAGAAGACGAAGTTGAACAGGCGGTGAAGTTAACGAAGAAGATTAACCCGTCGCGGGCGATTGTTTTGGTGAACGCGGAGTGGATGCACGCCGGTGATGGGGGAGATATTTATAAATCCGAAATCATTGCGAGCGGGAAAGACGTGGATTCGATTTCAGAGACGGAGAAGTTTAAGAATCAATTCGCGGTGGTGTACTCGTATTTACCCTTAGCAATTGAGAATAAGGTATTCGGCCAAAACGCTGGAGGGGCTATATTCAAGTGCGTCTTAGGTGGCGCACCGAGCGGGACGCCGTGGAGAATATTAATCACGGATAAAGATGGAAAGTTTAGTCAAGTCGGCGCGATGCAACGAAGACCCGAAGGCGAGGACATTCAAAACACTTTTTATAACGCTTACGCGGCAACAAGTCAGGTGAATAAAGGCGTCGGAGCGATAAAGAGCACGTTCGATAAGTTCAAAGAGAATTTACCTAACCCGTTCGGTGGCGGCGGATAGAAGTAGAAAATAGTATAGGTCCAGTAAATTACTTCGTATTAATTCATTTTTACAAAATTGTGTTTCTCTCTATTTCTTCTTCTTCGCGCGCGCGTTTGCGCGCGCATGTGTGCGCGTATGTTATTCAGCACGTTCTTCTTGTCAACGATAATTGTATTCTCTCCGCCACTGAAATTTTCATCATCAAGCAGTCTCGGCGAACTGCGTCAAATCAAACGTCAACACCTTTGAGCACGCCTCTCGTTGGTCTCTCGAAACGCCGACTAACGACTCCGCCTTGTCGTAAAAGTTATCCTTGAGCGAAATGACGATGGATTGCGTACCACCTTTGCCTAAGGATTTCGAGCGGACAAACCTAGCCATTTTTTCGACGTTGGATTTATCCAACGCCGCGTCGACTTCGTCCAAGACGAAAAATGGCGACGCGCGATAGGAGTGAATCGCAAAGAGCAACGCCAAAGCGGCGATAGTTTTCTCGCCGCCCGATAACATCTCCATCTCGCGGTATCGCTTAGATGGAGGCATGGCGGTGAAGTTCACGCCACCCAAGAACGGTTCGTCGTAATTTTCGAGCGTTAAGAACGCTTGACCTCCCGTTGGATGCGCGCTACCTTTCGTCAACTCTCGGTACGTCTCAGAGATTCTCTTCTCGACGTGCTCAAACGCGCCTCTAAAACGAGCGCCTCTCGTCTCCGCAATCTCTCGGAAGGTGATTTGACACGCGCTCAACTTTTCTCGCGCATTATCAATCTCAACCGCTTGTTGCTTTTCCTTTTCGAGAATTTGGTCGTACTGTTCGAGCGCTTTCATGTTTGGCTCGAGCTTTTCTAAAGTAGCGGCGCGTTCGTTGCACTCGTCGCGCATTTCCCCGTCGAGTCGGTCTCTTTGCGCCTGATCGATGGCTAAGCGCAACTCGGGTTTCAAGTCCGAATAGTCTACCGCGTAGTTTTCGTCCGTATCGTACTCACTTCTTGGCGCGTCCACGTCCATGGCGTCGTCGTCATTTTCTACTTCTTCGTCTTCTTCTTCTTCGTCGTCGTCATCGCCCGCAGTCTTTCTTTTTCGAGACGAACTCTTCTTCTTCTTTTTCGCACTACCAGAGCCGGCGGCGAGTTGCGCCGCTCGCGGGATTTCCAACAACTCCATGCTCGCATTCTTCAAGACGTCCAATCTCGAACCTCTCAACGCGTCCAAGTGATTATTCTTGGCGTTAATCAACCTCGAAAATCGTTCCCGTTCGTCGTTGGCTTCCGCGTTGAGCTCTTTCAGAGATTGCAATTCGCGTTCGACGCTTCTCGCGTCGTCTTTCGCGCGTTTCAATTCACCATCCAGCTCTTTCAACTGCGTCTTCATCTCCGCCGTGCTTTGATTGAGTTTTTCCAACTCCGTTTCCAAAGTTTCGATTTCCTTTTCGCACTTTTTGATATCTTTCTCGTTGCGTTTGATGGCGGAGTCGTTGTCGCGGGATTTTTCGTAATCGAGTAACTCAACGACGCGCGCGCGTTGCGACGCAAACTCTGCTTTAGCTTCCGCTTGTTTCTTTCGCCTCGTCTCTCGTTCTTCTTCGTGCTCGCGAATGTTTTTGATGCCGACGCGCTTGGAAAACTCGGCGTAGATTTCGTCGGAAATGTCGTGGATTTTCGCGTCCAACTCGACAATTTTTGCCTCGAACTCTTTGATGGATTTCTCCGTCGCCTCGCGTTCGGGAATGATCGGTTTCAACGCGTCGTTAATTGAAGTCATTTCATCTTGAAACCGCTTCAATTTTGCCTCGACGTCTTTGTAATCTTCCTTCAAATTCGCCAAATCGCGTTCGTGTCGTTGCTTTTGAGAGTACACCGCGCTCTCCTCGTTTATGATTTGTTGCACCGATTTCAACTTCAACATTTCCGTTTCTAACTTTTCTTTTTCTTTACGCCACGTGTCAATATCCGCTCGCGTGAATCTGTTCGCTTTATCCGTCAATCCTTGAGAGCTCCCACCGGTAAGTTTACCTGCTTTATCGATGCTCGTGCCGTCTAAAGAGACGACTTTCAATAGCGCGCCGGCGTTCTTCTTGCTCTTGTCGTACGCAAGTTTCTTCGCCTCGGCGTGGGTGTCGCAGACGACGCAATCCCCTAACGAGTGCAACATCGCTCTGTGGTACGCGTTATCGTAGCTGACGACATCGATGACTAATTTCGCGGTGCCGCCTAATTCGCGCAAGCGTTCGTTGTTCTCGGACATCGTCTTGATGTCTTTCAACGGAATAAATTCCATCGCCGGGACGCGTTGGTCTTTCAAATACTGAATGCACTCTTTCGCGGATTCACGATCGTCTACGACTACCGCATCTGCGCTTCGACCTAGTGCCGTGATCACAGCTAACTCGTACTTTTTGTTCGACACTTTAATCAAGTCTGTGACTCTCCCGCGACATCCGGCGAAGAGCGATCTCATGGACGCGATTGCCTCCGTCGCTTTCATTTCGCGTTCGTTTTCTTTACGCAGCGCCTTCGCACTTCGTAACTTCTCAGTTAAGGCGTCGATTTGCGTTTGGTAGTGTTCCGCTTTTGCTCTCGTAGATCGTTTCTCGTCCGCTAAAATCTTAATCTTGGCGTCTTGCGCTTTGAAATCGGATTCGGCCAGTTTCACTTTTTCGCCAACCTCTTTCAATCGAGCCTTTTGCGACTTCTCGTTTTCTTTCAAGAACGATTTACGTTTCTCCAACTGCGCGATTTTACCTTCTAAACGTTCCAACGTGCCTTTGTCAACGTTCGCTCTGTTTTCCGCCGCGTCGCGTTCGCGTTTGAATTTAAACGTCTTCGAACCGGCTTCCGCGCGTTTTTGGTTAAACTCTTCGCGTTGCGCGTCGCTTAATTCTACTTTCGACCTCTTCTCGGCTTTCTTCAGCTGGTCCGCGTCGTACAATCTCTCCGCGTCGTTCACTTCCTCCAACTGCTTCTCCAACTTTGTCACGTCTTGCGATCGAGAATCTTTATCCTCCTTTGTCTTTTCCAAGTTTGTTTGCAACAACTGTAATTTCTTCTTGTTCCTTTGCAAACTTTCGTTCGATTTGACCATTTTCGGCGTCGCTTTCGAGAGCTCCTCTCTCAACTTACTCATCTTCTTCTCCGCCACCAGCGCAGATTTTGCCACCTGCGCCTTCGTCTTCTTCTTCTCCTCTAGTTCGACTTTATTTGCCTCGTTCTTTTCGTCGTGCGCGTCTCGACTTTTCACAATCTTCAACTTTTCCTCCTGCATCGTCTTGATGCCTTCGTCCAAATGAAACAACTTCATCATCGCTCGATCCGTCTTCAACTCCTTCAACTCGTTCACGAGCTTTATGTGCTTCTCTGCCTCGTCTTTTTGCTCTTTAATCTGTTTTCTTTGGCTCATCAACGTCTTTTTCTTCCCGAAGACGACCGCGTTCTCCTCCTCCGCCTCTTTCACTTTCAACTGCGCGTCGTTATACGCCTGCTTCAACTCGTCGCTTCCGCTCAATTGTTCGAACAGTTGCGTCAAATCTTTCGGCGATTTCTGCGCGACGGCTTCGATGTCGCCTTGAAAAACCAAAAAGTTTCTCGCTTTGACGAGGATACCAAACTGTTTCAACTTCTCCGCGTACTCTTCAAACGTCACCGTCTTGTTGTCGATTTTATAGTCCGAGGCGCCCGAGTTGGATATCGTGCGCGAAAACCGTACCTCGTTCTTCTCTCCTTCTTCTTCTCCTCTCTTCTGCCTCTTCTTCTTCTTCGAGTTTTCTTTATCTCCGTCTCGTTCTTCGCTCTCGTCTTCTTCTTCTTCTTCCTCTTCTTCGTCGTTGGTATTCAAAACGTACACCAAACTCACGCTCGCGTTTCTCTTCTCCTTCGAATCTTGCACGTCGTACGCGTACACCAAATCTCTCAACGTCGACCCTCTCAATTGCGCGGATTGCACGCCTAAAACGAACGAAATCGCATCCATGAGGTTTGATTTCCCGCTCCCGTTCGGGCCTATGATGGAGGTGAACTTTTTAAACGGACCGATGATTTGTTTCCCTTTGTACGACTTGAAATTCTCGAGCTCGATTCGCGACAGATGGCCAATCGGAGCGGCGTTGTTTTTCTCATCATCGTTATTCTTATTATTTAAACCAACATTACCATTTCCAGGCGTGTTCGGTGGCATCAGCGGTAAAACCATTATTGTAAGTAGTGCTCTTTATATATCGTCTCTCTCTCTTTGCCCTAAGTGCTGTTGTTGTTGTTGTTGTTGTTGTTGTTGTTCCTCTGCGCTTCTTCGTTTCAAAAGTGTGGTTGTTCAAAAGAGTCGAGAAAAATTCAAATTTTGGCGGGCTCAAAAAAAATAGTTTAGGGTTTAAAAATTGTCAAAAGAGGACACTGGATTATTTTGACTCTCGAGTTGTTCTTTCTCTCTCTTGGATTACTCTGCGCGCTGCTGTTTTGTGTCCTCTTGAAGAAGAAGAGAAAGAAGACGAGAAATATGAAGAAAAGCAACAACTTTGTCGTCCCCGGTGGTGGTGGTGGTGGTACGAGTAATACTACGACTAAAATGTCTAATATAAAATGGGACAAAGAAAAAGTCTCGTCATTGAACAAACAACTCCAAAATGAAAAGTGCGAAGAGATGATGAAACGTTTGAGAAAGAACAACAACGCGTGTTTCACGTGCGCAGGGCCGGGATCTTTAGCCCCGCAATACGCGTGCGTGACATTTTCAACCTTCATATGCACGAGATGCGCGGGCATCTATCGCGAGTTTGGGTTTCGAGTGAAAAGCGTGAGCGCGAGCACGTTTACGCCGGAAGAGGTAAACGTGTTCGTTTGCAACGGTGGGAACGAAACGGCGAGACGAAGATATTTCGCCAAAGGTAAGTACGACGAGAATAAGTATCCGAAACCGGAAAGCAGCGAGACGAATAAGATAAAAGGGTTCGTGAAAGCAGCTTTGGTGGATAAGATTTGGATGAGTGATGGTGTTGATGAAGGTGGAAAAGGAGGGGATGATGGGTCGACGACGACGCCCGCGCCGCCGGATGCGAAACCAAAGTTGTTTAGAGAGAAATCGCCGGATTTATTCGGCGGTTTGTTTGAAGATGAAAATACTGAGAAAAAGCAACAAGAACAACACCAAGAAGAACAAAAAGGGAATAGCTCGGTGAACTGGAGCTCCTTCGCGTCGCCGCCGTCGTTTCCAACCCCTGGGAATGAGACTGTTTTTAACGCGTTGGAACAAATCAACAATCCTACGAAATCGCCGACGAAGAAAATTACCTCCTCGCTCTTCGACGCCGCGGAGCAGGTGCAAACCGGTGGATCTGGTTTCAGCCAAGGGTTCGCGTTGAAACCACCGCCGAGAGTAGCAAATGCGGTGTCTTTTCAACAACAGCAGCAACAACAACAACAACAGCAACAACAACAACAGCAACAACAACAACAAGAAAACGGTACGACGGTGGGAGAAAGCGTGGGCGTGGGCAGCGGGCGTGCAATGTTGGACGACGATTTTTGGTCCCAACCAGCGATACCAACTGCTGCAGCAGCGCCGGTGATTAGTATGCCTGCAATGCCTGGCATGCCGCAAATTTCTGGATTAGGCATTTCATCGCAGCAGCAAAGCGCGCCTCCTCCTCCTCCTCCTCCTCAGCAACCACTACCAGAAACACAACAGGCGGACCCGTTCGCTATGTTTGGCGGCATGACTGGCGTGTCGGCGCCTCCAAAACAGCCAGCTGCACAACCTCTAATGCCAGCTATGCCAACTATGCCAAACATGCCGGCGATGCCAAACATGCCAAACATGCCGGCAATGCCAAACATGCCGGCGATGCCCAGCACGATGCAAAAGACTTCTCCAAGACCTTCTCAAAATTCAGCGGCGTATAATCCGTTCGCGTAAATTAGATTTTTAGATAGCAGCACGCACGCGCAGAAAAGTGTACATATAACTTACAAATACTAATAAGCTAAAGTATAATGACTGATGATAATTATTTGCCCGCCACTGTGGGCGCTTGATTCTTCGCCTCTTCTAAACTCTTTTCGTAGTTTTCAATGCTCTTGAACAACTCGGCAAAGTTACCTTTCCCGAATCCCCCGCACCCAGCCGCTTGTTCCTTCTTCTCTTCTTTCGGATATTCGCAACCGATGCGTTGAATAATCTCGATGAATATCGTCGGTCTATCCGTGAGTGGTTTTGTAAAAATCTGAATCAGCACGCCTTGGTCGTCTTTATCTACCAACAAACCTAAGCGTTCGCACTCTTTCAAAGTTTCGTCGGACAACGCGTCGCCAACTTTGGCTTTCAAGTTTTGGTAATACTTCTCACTCGCGGGCGGTTGAAAATCAAAGCCACCAAACATGCCAGAATATTTTTTCATTTCCGTGACGGTGTGAATAATGTCGTCTGTTTTCAACGCCAAATGTTGAACGCCCGCGCCGTTGTTGGCTTCTAAATACGTCTGAATTTGCGATTTGCGTCGCGTTCCAAACGTCGGTTCGTTTACCGGAAGCAAGACAAACTCGTCGTTATTCGCTAAAACCATGGAGTTTAACCCAGAGTCGACAGTTCCAACATCCGCGGCGACAAATTCGGCAAACTCGTGGAATCCTAACATCTTTTCGATGTATTCCACGGTTTCGATCAAATCGCTCACGTTCCCGACGCAATGGTCCAAACGTTTCAAACCGTAATTCCTCTTCTCACTTTTACAGCTCTGTTCTTCTTGTTCTTGTTCGACTGCATCGTAATCTAAATACCTATACGTCTCATCGTCGTCCAAATGCGTCGTCGCATCTTCCACGAACCTCAACTCCACGTCTCCGTACAGCGCGACTTCCGCCACCGTCGCTTCGCGTCCGTCTTTCCTATTCCTCAGCGTTCTCGGCGCGCGAACACTCACGCCACCATTTTTCGTGCTCACTGCGTACGCCTCTTTGCAATCATTCACTCTCACGCACACGCGTTTCACCGCTAAGCCGTGTTTCTCGACGAACTGTTTCGCTAAAGCTTTTTCTTCCTCGATTGCTTTCGTCGTTTCATCGTCGCTCACATTTTTCTCCTCCTTCTCGCCTTCTAAGTCTCTCCCGTACCCTTTTTCCTCCGTCATCACCGGCGCGGTAAACACAAACACCAGCTCGTTACTTTTCATCGCGTACGAGTTATAAATCACATTCCCGGTCGTCGTTTGATCGCTCAGACCGATGACGTTCATCCCGAGCGCGATGGCGAATCGATTCGCGGTCGTTTTCGCGTCTTGACAGAAAAACTCAATCGAGTGGAAACGCGTGACGGGGAACAAATCCGAATGCGGATTCGCGCGTTTAAAGTTTGAGTACCCGACCAGTTTTCGTTTCTTTTGTTGATTCGGTACCGTTTTTGTCGTCGTCATCGTTGATGATGTTTTGGGTGGTGGTGCATCGTCCTCGTTCGCAGGCGCAGCGGTTTTAGGTTTCATGTTCGCTCTTTGCGAGTGGATAAAATGACGACGTCAACACAGAGAGAGGGAGAAAATGTTCTAAAAATAGCGCATATTTGGCGTGTTTAATTGTTGTTTGATTCGCTCGATACGTCACGTAAATGTATACGTGTGTATATGTAGGACTATAAAAGAGCTAATGTTGAGTGCGCTTGTGCCTTTTCAAATCACCAGATTGACGAAAAGCTTTCTCGCACACATCACATTCATACGGTTTCTCGTTCGTGTGAATACGCACGTGCGTTTTCAAACTACTAGATTGAGTAAAACGCTTCTCGCACACATCACATTCGTACGGTTTCTCGTTCGTGTGCGTACGCATGTGGTCTTTCAAATGACCAGATTCACGAAAAGCTTTCTCGCACACATCGCATTCATACGGTTTCTCTTTCGTGTGCGTACGCATGTGCTTTTCCAAATTACTCGATTGAGTAAAACGCTTCTCGCACACATCACATTCGTACGGTTTCTCGTTCGTGTGAATACGCATGTGGTTTTTCAAATGTTGAGAATGACGAAAAGCTTTATCGCACACATCGCATTCATACGGTTTCTCGTTCGTGTGAATACGCATGTGGACTTTCAAATTACCAAGTTGACGAAAAGCTTTATCGCACACATCACATTCATACGGTTTCTCGTTCGTGTGAATACGCATGTGGTTTTTCAAACTATCAGCCGTAGTAAAACGCTTCTCGCACACATCACATTCGTACGGTTTCTCGCTCGTGTGAATACGCACGTGGCTTTTCAAATGTTGAGATTGACGAAATCTCTTCTCGCACACATCACATTCATACGGTTTCTCGTTCGTGTGCGTACGCATGTGTACGGCCAATTGGGATGGACTTCCAAACATCTTCTCGCAAACATCGCACTCGTGTTGCGTTCTCTTTCTCTTCGATCCTTTCCTAAAAGCAGTTTCTTCTTTTCGTGTATGTTCGTCCATTTCATAATCATCATCATCTTCTTCTTCATCATCATCATCATCATCGTCATCATCATCGTCATCATCATCAACAACAACAAAAACATCATCATCATCCTCGTCAGGTGGTATTTGCAAACACAACACCAACGGTTCTTCTCCTCCTCCTTCTTCTTCTTCATCATCATCACCCACAACCACCGTCTTTACGTTCACCGCGCGCTGCGGATGTGGATTCTTTCGCCGGCTCATTCTTCTTCTTGTTCTTCTTGTAGTATCGCAAACCACGCGCGCAGCAGAAAACTATTCGCGAGAGGGAATGAAGTGAAGTGATTTCGTTTCGATTTCCACACACAACTGCCCCCAATTTACGCTTCGAATTTTACCTAATAACTCAAACCTTCTTCGTGCGTTTAGTTGCGAAAAAGGAGGAAAAGACGAGAGAGAGAGAGATGGGAACGACGACGACCAAAAAGAAGAATGACGATGACGCGATGAGAACACATAACGAAGAACTGAAAGCGAACGTGGCAAAGATGGATGCGTTCTTGGACGCGATGGAAAAAGCGATTGCGAATGCGAACGACGAGGACGAGGACGCAGACGACAAGAAGCGCATCACTTCTCCTTCCTCTGCTTCGAGCAAAATGGTGTCTTTGCAAAAAGCGGAAAAGTTACTGGAACGCACGAGACTCGGCTTGCTCGCGTTCGCGGTTTTACTCAAAACCAACGGCGTCAATTCGGACGAACACGAAGGTTTACGACTTGAGAGGAAACGGGTCGAGGCGTATTCCAGGAAAATAGAGGAGACGAAGAAACGAATAACGAAGAAGAACGAAGAAGAAGAAGAAGAAGAAGAAATAGGAGAGATTAAAGAGGAGAGTAGAAAGAATAATACTCGTCATCGCGAAGACGGGGAGATCCCGCGCGCGAACGGTCGCGTGGCGTCTCGCTTTGTCTTCAACGCGCTCGGCGGATCGAAAACGGCGGAGAAGAACCGGTTGAAGCAAGAAGCGCAGGCAAAGTTAAGACGGAGCATAGAAGAGGACGTGAAGAGTAAGTTCGAGGAGAGAGTGAACGAGAGGTATAGAGAAAAGGACAAAAGCAGAGGGACGGGTGAGAAGCAAAAGACGAAGAAAAAGAAGACAAACGACCACGCCGAGCCGGAAATCGAAGACGGCGAGTACAGCGACTGATGATGACTATTCAAAACTAAAGCGCACAAACACAAAATTCATCACTTATACAAAGGTGCTTCAACTGGCGGCGGTCCGATGATTAAATACAGCGCCAATAACCCGACCGTCACCCCTAACATCGTTTTCGTAAACTCCGCGCTCGTCACCGCGTTCAAAGCTCTTTGCTCGTCCTCTCGTATTTGATTTTTCGCGGCGTTGTTTTCTTTGCCTCCGGTAAAGAGTCCTCCTCCTTGTTTCATGTCCACGAAATCGTTCGGGTCGGTGATGTTCATCTCTCTCGCGAAAGACTTGAGTTTGGCTTTCAAATTTTCGTCGTCGTTTTTCTTGCTGTTGTTTTCGTTGTTGTCGTTGTTGTTGGAGGAGGAGGCGTGCGTTCGATGAAGCGTCGTCGTCCTCGATGATGATGATGATGATGACGATGGAAAATGTCGTCGATGATGATGATGATGATGATGATGATGATGATGTGATGACGACGACGGCAAAGCAGAGCTCGTCCAAAATCTCAAAGAAGAAGAAGAAGAGGACACCATTATTATTCTTAGCTATATATCAGAGCGTAGTATCACTGCGACGCGATGTGTTTTTGCGTCTGTCTGTCTCTCTGTCTGTCTGCAAGAGCGCTTTTATACTACGTGCGTCTCCTTGGTCTGGTGAAAGATTTTTTGGGGGGAGACACTTCTTCTGCAACCACTTTTTTTGTTGCTCTTAATTGGGCAGAAAAAGAGATCACACGTTCCAACACTTTTGTGTCTCTCTCTCTCTCGTGTAGAACACATACCACATACCTCTTTTGCTTGAAAAGAGAGACAACAAAGAGAGAGAGTGTGTGTGTGCGTGTAAACGACGACGACGACGAGAAAAAAGTATCATGAGCCCCGAGTTGTTCAAAAACAAAGGGGACGACATGGATGGGAAAATCTTGCCCTTGCATTCGCCTCGAACACCGACGACGACGAATACGAATAATAACGGGTCGTACAACAACTCGAATAAGAAAATAGCAACCTTATGCGTGGGCTACTGTTTCAGTTCAGCGTTTTTAGCCATCGTGAACAAATGGGCGTTGATGTTGTTCCCGTTTCCATCGATATTAACGTTCCTGCAATATTCGAGCAGCGCAATCGCGGTGACTATATTAGGGCACTTTGGAGTCGTGGAACGAGTTCGATTGGATTGGCAAAAAGCGAGGCAGTTCACGCCCGCGGTGGTGCTGTTTTACGTCTCGATATTTACGAATTCGAAGCTTCTGCAACACGCGAACGTGGATACGTTCATCGTGTTTCGATCGTGCTGCCCTTTACTGGTGTTACCGTTGGAGTACTTGTTTTTACTCAAAGGAAACAAGAGTAGTAGTAGTAGTAATAATAATAGGAATAGTAATACGAGCGACGACGGAGAGATGATGAGTACGAATAGTAGTAAGAGCGGGAATGCGAGCGTGGAAAGAGGGGAAACGACGTTAAAACCAAAACTGTCGAGTTTAGTCACCATTCGACAACTCGTATCTTTAATAGCCATCTTTCTAGGTGCGATTGGGTTTGTCCTCGTGGATAAAAAGTTCAAACTCCACAGCTACTTTTGGGGAGTCGCTTACGTCGTATCCATGACCGTCGATATGGTTCTGATCAAGAAAATAGTCACTAACGTCGATTTGAGCACGTGGGGGTTGGTGTATTACAACAACGTCTTGGCGATGTTTTTGTTTCCAATAGCGTATTTCATTTCCGGCGATTACGCGCGGTATCCAGAAATGATAGCCTCACTTTCCGACGAATCCAACTCGGCCGTGTTAGCCATCTCCACCAGCTGCCTCATGGGCCTCTCCATCTCTTACTTTGGCCTCGGCGCGAGGAGATCCGTCGGCGCGACCACGTTTACCGTCTTAGGCGTCGTCAACAAAATCGGTACCGTGATCATAAATACCGTCATCTGGTCGCACCACGCCTCGCCCATGGGTCTCACGTTCCTCATGGTGTGCGTTTTCGGTGGGGTTGTCTACCAACAAGAAGCCTCGAAGACGAAGAAAAGTCAAAGACTGTTGCACAAGAAAAGACAATTTTTGCAGCACCAAGCGGGCGGGAGCGCCGCCGCCCAACAAAAGATGTAGTAAAAAGTATTAACAATAGAATAGAAGAGAGTCACTTAGTATATACCACGAGACTTTGCGCGATTAATTATAAAGAGAGAATGTTTTAAAGTCACGCGTAACAGAAGAACAAGAACAAGAAGTGATCGATCCAGATCATCATCCTCTCTCTCTTTTTCTTTCTTTTCGTCTTCACTTTTTCTCCTCCTCCTCCTCTTTACTCTCACACACATAAAAGCATATAATATGTTCGACGACGATCATCCTCGCGCGATACTCATAAAACAACAACAATCTCAACATCAACACCACTCTCTCGTCGATTACCAGGTCCTCAAAAAGCGTTTGAAAGAGTGCAAGGAAGCGAACGTGGATCTCGCGCGAGAGATTTCAAAGGTGGTGATCACATTTCGTTCGTCTTTGTCTCGTATTTTTTACGAAGCGTCGTTTTAATAAACTCTCGCCTCTGTTGCGCTCTCGTCGTCGTCATTGGTCGTCGTGAGAAACAACGACGCGCGGAAGCGAAAGTCGACGATAAGGACGACGATGCGAGAGAGAGAGAGAGAGAGAAATGCGTGCTTCTATGCAACTCTTTTTACTCGCAAAAGTTCTCTCGTTCCTTTTCCGGTCTGACCTTTCTCTCTGAACAATACTAACAACGTGGACAACAGATAAGAGGCGAATCGAAAGAAGCGAGAGACTTGGCCCACCGCGCGTCGATATCGGAATCTATGATGCGAGTCGCGCATAACTGCGAACGCGCGGAGTTTGCTCGACTCAGGAGAGAAGATTCGAAGAAGATGAAACACATGCGGGAGGAGATCTTAAGGTTGAAAATCCAGCTGAACGACCACCACCATAACCACCACGCGACACAAACGACGGTACAAACGACTTCGAGAACGAGAGAAAGGGAAGAGGAGGTGGAGCAGCAGCAGTTGTTGGCACCGGCGGGAGCAGCGATAACGGCGGTATCGTCGCCACCGCCGCCGAGATCGTATTTGCAATTGAAGAAGCGAGAGACTGCGGCTCCGGCGGCGAGGAAAGGAGGCGAAGGAGAGTTTGCGGATACGAAGGAGTACTTTGAGAGTTTTTCTTCGGAGGAAGAAGAAGAAGAAGAAGAAGAGAGCAGTTCCTCGTGGTCCGCTTCCGACGAAAGTGGCTCTTTTGTGAGCGTCTCTAAGAGTAAGCGGCAAGTTGGATTGAAGAAGAGAGACGAGAACAAAGAAGAGAAGCAACCGCTGTTGTCTCTCGGTAAGAAGGACGAAACGACGACGGAGAAGAAGAAGACATTTTCGAAGACAAAGAAAACGACTACCACCATGAACACCACCGCGCAACCAGAAAACGAAAGCGAGCATCCGCTTCTCGTTCGCACCCTCCTCAAAGGTAAAGAAGGAGGAAAACCACCCTTACCGCCGCCCACTTCCAAGAAGGAACAACAAAGGACTTCTAAAAAGAAGAACGAAAAAGGCGAGGTTTCGGGCGCCGACGACGAGCGAAGAAAAGGAGAACAAGAACAAGAACAACAAGAACACGACGACGAAGAACAAAAAAACCTCCTCGGCAAAAACAGCGGCCACCAAACTCTCGCCATGCGAATGGGATTCACGCGAAATGCCGCAAACGTCGACACCGAACACCGCCAAGAACAACAAAAACGAGGACGGCCGTCTCGCGACGTCGCCAAAAAAGTGGTCTCTTATAAAGAGCCCAGTTTGTTGACGAAAATGCGCCGACCGTCGTCGTAACTCCACAGAAGAAGAACAACAACAACAACTTTCGAGAGAGCGTTTATTAAAAAGATATATACCCGAGTCTTTAAGAGAGGACGACTGAAAAAAGAGAGAAGACATTTTTGCTCCTCTGTCTAGTGAAATGAATATTATTGAGTACGAGTACGACGCAAAAAAAAGCATCAACACACAAGCAAAAAAAAAACACAAGAAAGAGAGAAAAATTTTAACCGAAAAATAAGGTTTTCACCGACGCGTTCGTTCGCACAAAAAACACAGACAAAAGAACAACTACTTTTTCTCTTCTTCTGTTTATAATAAGATGGCGTCTCTTCATCGCTCTCTGACGTCCTCGTCGATCAAAATCTGCACTTCTTCGTCGTCTTCTTTATCGAAAAGAGCGCGGCAACAACGAGGAAGAGCGTTTGTCTCGCTCGACCAATCTTTGGTGAGTTCTTCGGATTCTTCTTCTCGCGATGATGAGGAGGATTTTTTCTCGTCTCGGCGGCGGAATCGGCTCATAATAGGGAAAAAAGAGGATTTTGCTTCGAGGAGGAGGAGGATAAAGACGCGAGCGATGTCATCGTCGTCATCAAATAAGAACGTTCGAAATCCGCACCGAGCGAAACCAAACGTCCAATATTCCACGGTCGAGTTGACCTCAGAGTACGTTTTAGAGAAGAACTTTCACCCGAGTTACGACCACAGAAACGACCCTTTACGAGAAAACGACAGTCGATTAAACTCGCTGGCGTTTCACCACAAAAATTTGGAGGATGTGATTGCGTTATCAGAGACGAGAGGGAAGAACATGGTGGCGCCGATGACGACGCGGGTAATTTTCCCGGATTCGTACGACGAGACGAGGGCGACGCCGTACCCGATGGTGATTTGCGTTCCGGGCGATCCGGGGTACGGCGTGGATTACGAGGACGGGTATTATCACGCTTCGACAGAAGATATCGCCAGAGAAGGGATGGTTATGGCCTTGAGAGATTTAGAGTATCACAATAAGAACGATTGCATCATCGTTGATTTGTGTTTCAACACGTACACGTGGATGAACGACAGCTGTTCGAGAAACCACGAATCGTATCTCATGAATGTCGTTTTACCGGAATTGTTAGGGTACGAGGCGACAAACGTCGGAAAGATTTCCTTGATTGGGTACGGGACGAGCGGGTATGGCGTTTTATCGTTGTTGTACAGACACCCGGACGTGTTTCACCGAGCTGTGAGCGCGGACGCGCCTATTTGGGGCGGCGCCAACGAAGGTCGAGAAGTCGTCAGGAAAGAATATTTAGAGAGCTCGACGTACTCGTCCCCGAAAGGCTCGGAGATGGAAGAGATAACACCACCCGGGGAGAAACCAAAGAGTAAACAAACGAAAGATCAAGAGGATGAAGAAGACGAAGAGGCGAAAGAGGAGAAGAAGCGACGACGAAGTTTGCGGTATTACGACGCGTTTCCAGATTGCGGCGAGTCCTTCCCGGACGAACACAAAGTGTTGTTATTAGCGCACGCGGATAAGAACATCGAAGCGTTTTCTGGAGACCCGCGAGTGGAACAGTACCCGCGGTTAGCTTTAATCCCTATGGTTGAGTACGGCAGAGAAGTCGAGTGGTTTTCCGATGCCATCTCCAACGTCACCACGCACGACGTGCTCACCGGCCACGAGGAGGAAGAAGCGTGCCACGTCGGCCCGTGGTTAGCCACCGCGTTGGATTGGTTGAGAGAAGATTTAGGAGGAGGATGATGAAAAGTTTTTCGACGACGATAATATTAATAATGATGTTTTGTGGAATCACAACAACAACTCGTCGTTTTGCAAATATTCTTCGATTACAATGTTAAAAGTGTGTTATCTTTTCATCGTCTTCTCGTCGTCGTCGCTTTCTCTCGTCATCCTCTTTCCCACAAAGGGGAACAATATAATAAAAATTTTCATGTCTTGATACATATCATCTCTCTGTTTCTCTCTCTCTGTTCTCTTCTTTCCGTATACACGCAACCCTCTTCTTCTTCTTCTTCTTCTTAAGTCTGTCCTTTTTTTAAATTCCTCAAAAAAAGCTTATCGTCTTCTGCTCGACGCTCTCGTCTTCGCCCCTTGCGACGCGGTGTACGCCACGTACGTCATAACCGAGTGGATAACCGTTTGCGCCTTCCACATCGGTTGCGCGTACGTCGTTGCATCCGGACCAAAACCGGCGATAACCATCAACGGTAACATCAGAGCTTGGGCAAAACATGTCATTTTCAACGCCGTCTTATCTTTCGGACCGGCGGTGAGTAACCCGTACGCGAAGCCGCAGAGGAGGCAAGCAAACATACGGAAGGCCATCTTTTTTTTTGAAAATATTTTTTTTTTAATTCAATTCACGGAAAAAAAGACAAATAAACATACCATGGCGACCGCGCCTTCGGTTTTCAAAAAGTACGGCGCGATACCTTTCGGGCCGTAGTACTTCACCCAGTTGTGGTATAAAGTCACACCTGTTGTTGTGTTATAGATTATTACCCCATTTGAAAGAGAGAGAGAATTGATTGGAAACAATAATTCAGTTAAACGATGATGACAAAATTTGCTTTCGGGGAAAAATGATGTAATAAAAAATGGCCCGCCGCGCGCAACAACCAACTCAAAACCAAATGAAGAACAGAGAGAGCAAAAGTCGTACCGTACAAGCCGTTGTACGCGGCGAGGATTTTTTGTTGAGTCGTCGGAGCCATTTTTGTTCTTGCGTATAAATATGTATTTATGTGTGTTAAAAAGTGAGGCATAAAAGGTGAGTTTTTTATTCCCCCTTTTGGCAAAAAATACGAGCACACACAAACAACAAAAAGAACAGATAGGGGTTGAGAATCCACGCACTCTCTGCGCTTAAAAGAACAGACTCCAGACAGACAGACTCCCGCAAAATCTATGCGCCTAAAAGCAGCAAAAGGAAGCGCACAGAAGCTCCTAAAGTTTGGTATGTGTGTGTGTGTCCCCCGGGGGTAGGGCGACCGGTTTAAGGAATACGCACACAGAGAGAGAGAGTAAAAATTTTCAAAGGCAAAAACTAGACTCGCTTTGTACTATTTTTGCGTTTTTTTTTCTCGCCGCCACGTGACAAAAAATCATGATGGCTTCCTCTCATCGTCGCACGTCGACGATACAAAAGATCCTGTTCGCGGGGACGACAAAAGCGACGACGACAACTACCACCTCTTCTTCCTCCTTTTCTGCGCTCTTCGAACGCGCAAAACGTGCGCACGAGAAAGCGGGCCCGTTCGAGGCGCTTTTTATCCTCGGGGACGTCGTTTGGAAATCATCATCATCAGAAGAAGAAGAAGAAGAAGAAGAAGAAGAAGAGATGAGTAAAAAGAAACGGACGAGAGAAAGTGTGAACGCGTTCGTGGACGTGCTGAGAAAAGATGAAATTACGATGAAGACGTTTACGATGGATTTGTTTTTACTCGAACAGTTGAAAGAGCTCGAGGGAGAAGAAAAAACAGGCGTGCGTTTGGTCGACGCGGAGGAATTCGATGGAAAAGACGAGACCACCACTCATATCGAAGGATTGAATCCTAGGGGAAGCGTGAAACGAATCGTCGTGGACGAGAAAGAAACGAACGTGTTTTTGGTGAGCAAACCAGGCGTGTATTCAACTTTAATAAAGTCGGAAAAAGATGAAGAAGGAAACGAGAATCCGTTTTCTGTGGCTATTTTACCGGGTTCGTACGATCATTTGAACGTGAAAGAGTCGCACGCCTCCGCCGGGAACGCGATGTTAGCCGAGAAGACCGCGAAGGCGAACGGGGAGTTTACCGTTCAAGACGTGGAGGTGATTCGACAAACGGTGAGGAGATTGAAGGAAAATGGGTCGACTTTGTTCGTAGTGGACGTGTTGCTCACGCAAACGTGGCCGAAAGACGTGCACATGTTGTCCAGGTATAAGGACGCGATGACGCCGATTTCGGGAGAGGAAAAGAACGCGTCCAGGGATGTTGCGGAGATTGCGAATGTGATTTGTCCCAGATATCACGTGGTGGCCTCATTGCTTTCTCCGGAGAGTGAAGGTGAACAAAACATCGATCAGTTTTTTGAACGCGAACCGTACAGAAACGTTTCTGCGAAACACGCGACTCGATTCATCTCGTTGGCGAGCGTCGGCAACTCGAAGAAACAAAAGTGGTTGCACGCGTTAGGCATTGAACCTGGAGGCACCATGAACCCAATTAAGTTGTGTCAAATGCCACCGGATTCTACGCCGTCTCCGTATGCCATGGCTGGCGTCTCCAGCTTACAACAGCGAGGAGGAGGAGGAGGGAACCAACAAAGTTTAAAGAGAGAATTGAAACCGGATTGGCGAGATAACGCCGACGCGAAGAAGAAACAGCGATTGGAAGAGAGTCAAACGAGAGCGTTAGTTGGTGATGCTGATAAGACGATTCACGTGAGAAATTTAGATTATCGCGCGGATGAAGGCGCCATCGCAGAATATTTTGGCGAGTGCGGTGAACTCGCCGACCTTCGACTCGGCCGCGACGTGGAAACCGGGAGATCCAGAGGATTTTGTAAAATCGCCTTTAAAACGAAAGAGGGCGTCGATGCGGCTTTAGAGAGAGACCAACAAAACTTTTACGGACGCGATATTCGAGTTCAGATGGACAGACAACAACAATCGAGACAGTATAACGGCGAAAACAAAAACGGCGGATACGATCCGAACAAGAGGAAACCGCCGCCACCACCGGTATCGTGTTGGTTTTGCCTCTCGAACAACAAAGATACGCACATGATCGCGTCTATTGGAAACGCATCGTTCGTTGCTATGGATAAAGGTGGGTTGAACCCAGAACACGCGCAGATTGTGCCGATTGAACACGTCGCCGCATTTTCAATGCTTCCAGACGAGACGTGCGAGGAGGTGTGGTCGTATTTACAAGGCTTCCGAAAATTCGCCGAGGCGACGGAAGACAGAGGCGTGGTTGCGTTCGAGCGACACTTGACGTTGAAAAACAAAGGTGGTAATCACATGCACTTGAACGTGGTTCCCATTCCAAGCAACAGGAAACATCTATCCAAGAAGATCTTCGAACAAGCCGCGAAACGGTGCGACTTCACCTGGGATATCATCGCGCCGGAACACGCACAAACCGGCATCGCGGCGAGAAGCGCGATGACTTCTTTACTCTCCTTCCCAGAAGCTGAATATTACGCCGTGCATTTACCAGATGGCACTATTTTAATCACCGAAGTGAAACAATACGACAAACACTGGATGCAATTCGGGAGAGAAGTCATCTCGCACTTGCTAAAAACGCCCGAAACGGCGAATTGGCAAAGCGTCGTCCAAGACGAAGATGGCGAGATTGAACGAACCAACGCGTTTAAAGAAAGCTTTAAACCGTTCGATCCGGTCATGGAAGCCGAGGAGGAGGAAGAGTGAAGATTAAAGAAGCTTAGTCAACAGCAGTAGCAGCATAATAGAACCAGTTTAGTCATAGCAGGTAATTTAGGAACAATATTAATATTAATATACACGTTTGATATCCATGAGAGAGAGCGACGAGCTTTGCGATGCGATGCGCGATAAATTCTCGTATTTACCCGGTGATGTAAAAATCCATCTCGCTGATGTCTTTATTCAACTCGTGATGTTCGCACTCCTCCCACGGAATAAACACCAAAGTATTCAAACCGCGTTGCAAATCTCTCTGTCCGTCGCTGTTCGGGTGACCCGAAGTATACGCTCCCGGCGCGACGCCTTGCCTTTCCGCGCCTAAATTCCGTCTATACAGCGCCTCGTAATCGTCCACGCTCTCCCAATTTTCCTCCGTCGGTAAAATTCGTTTCGCTTTCTCCGTAATCTCCTCCTCGTCTAAAACCTCATTCGCGTCAAAATCTTCGTCCACTAACAAAAGTTTCACGCAATCTAACCTATCCGACCCACCTTTTAAACGAGATCTTAATCGCACCCAGAAGTGCGTTGTCGTGACGTACCCGCTCTCCGGTTTCATCTTCGCCGATTGACAGTGAATCCTCTCTTCTTTTTCTTTTTCGTCCAGCTGGTACCATCCTACGTTGACCGAAGAATCCTCGTTTGCTTTCTTGCCGTCGTACATCGTTCTCTTCACCACTCTGACAGGTTCCGGCGACGTTTTCGAGTACCACTCGCCGTTTTCGAGGAAACGAAAGTACCGATAATACACCACCACCCTCGCCGGTCGATGCTCCTTCTTGGACGTCCCAATCTCCCGTCTCGCGCACGCTTTCACGTACGTATTCCTACTCACGTACAATCCATCCGTCCGTATTCGATTCCGCTCGTAAAACATCTTCTTATAATTGTTCGAATACGCTTCCGCGCATCGTTTCCTCGTCTCCTCCCCGTTCACGTCAAAAAATCGAAACGCGCGTTCGCAGTGCGACTGCCACAAACTCTTCGTCGAGTGTTGCACGATTGCGTGCCACTTCTTACACACCGTGGAAACTCTGACTAAATCCCGAGGGGAGAGTCTTTTAAAAACCTCGTATATCGCGTCCACGTGCAACATGACGAGGATTTTACTCTTGTTATGCTCATCGTCATCAACATCCTCCGCGTTCATGAAATCGCACTTTGCATCATTCGCCAAAGACGAAGGAACCCGCACGGAAACGTTATACAAGTCTTGCCACGGTCGAGAGAAAAATGACGACGACATTGACGAGTGTCTTCTTGCCTCCATCTCTCGGTATATCCTCCTCGGTTTCAAAGAACGACGGTCGTCGAGTATGATAGTACTCTGTTATCCTCTCTTTCTCTGTTCTGTTTTTTAATGCGGTCACTGGAGACGGAAAAGAAGAAGAGGAGTAAAAAACAACGCGTTCATCTCTCTCTCTGTAGAACTTCTTCTCGTGTGTGTGTGTGTGTGTGTGTTGGAGAAAAAAATGTGAGGAAATAAGAAACTCTTCCCCTTGCAAATTTAATAGTGTAAAACGCGAGAAGGCGTGAGTACGTTCGTTTGATTCGTTGAGTATGTGATATAAATGTATAAGAAAGCTATAAAAGAGAGCTAATTATGAGTGCGCTTGTGGCTTTGCAAAGTACCATATTGACGAAACTTCATCTCGCACACATCACATTCGTACGGTTTCTCGTTCGTGTGAATACGCATGTGGGTTTTCAAATGATGAGATTCACGAAAACGCTTCTCGCACACATCACATTTATACGGTTTCTCCTTCGTGTGAATACGCATGTGCTTTTCCAAATTACTAGAACAACGAAAACGCTTCTCGCACACATCGCACTCGTACGGCTTCTCGTTCGTGTGAATACGCATGTGGCTTTTCAAAGCACTAGAATCACTGAAACGCTTCTCGCACACATCACATTCATACGGTTTCTCGTTCGTGTGAATACGCATGTGGGTTTTCAAATGATGAGATTCACGAAAACGCTTCTCGCACACATCGCATTCATACGGCTTCTCGTTCGTGTGAATACGCATGTGCTTTTCCAAATTACCGGCTTGAGTAAAACGCTTCTCGCACACATCGCATTCGTACGGTTTCTCGTTCGTGTGCGTACGCATGTGGGTTTGCAAATTACCAGCTAGAGTAAAACGCTTCTCGCACACATCACATTCGTACGGTTTCTCGTTCGTATGTGTACGCATGTGTCTGGTCAAATCGGATGGTTTTGCAACAACCTTCTCGCAAACATCGCACTCGTGTTGTTGCGTTCTCTTCCTCTTCACTCCTTTCTTCATAAAACTCGTTTTTTCTTTTTGTATCTGTTCGTCCATCTCATTATCATCATCATCATCATCATCATCATCAATAACAACAAAAACATCATCATCATCACACTCGTACGGTTTCTCGTTCGTGTGCGTACGCATGTGTACGGCCAATTGGGATGGATATCCAAACACCTTCTCGCAAACATCGCACTCGTGTTGTTGGGTTTTCTTTCTCTTCACTCCTTTAGTCGTCGTCGTCGTCATTTCTTTTCGCATCTCCTTTTGCTCGAAGATTTCAAAAACGACTTCATCCTCGTCCGGAATCTTCAAACACAACACCGGTGGTTGCTCTTCTTTCTCTTCTTCTTCTCCTCCCCTCTCCTCCAATATATCACACTTCAAAACCGTCCTCGCGTTCACCGCTCTTTTCGGATGTGGATTCTTTCTTCGTCGTCTCATTATTATTCTCTAATATAAACAACATTAACAACAACAAGAACAGTTGTGTAGATTTTTTTTCAAGTCATTTGTCTCTTTTGTCTTTTTGTCTCTTTTTTTCATCCAAATTTTTGAACAACTCTCCACATAAAAAAAAAAATAAAAACACGCGAATAAAAAATGGAAGAAGAAATGATGATCGAACGAGACGAAGAAGAAGAACCGAAACGGCGAACGAGGTCGCCGCCGCCACCACAAACACAAACAGAAGAAGGCGCACAAAAAATTCCAGTTTTAGTAGGAGGCGAGGAGGATTTGGAGAATACTAACAATACTACTGCTACGAAAAACGAAGAAGAAGATGAAATCAAAGATGAATTAGAAATCGGACGAAACGAGGCGGGATTTCTCATCGGAGAACGAGGCGCGACGAAACGAAAAGTGCAGAAAGTCTCGCAAACGAAAATCGAAATCGCAGATTCCGAGATAAATCCAGAAACGTCCATCGTGACTATTCGAGGAACAGAAACGAACCGAGCGAAAGCGCGGAGATACGTCGCGTGGGTTTTGAGACAACCGGAAGGGAAGATTTTTTGCGATTTAGGCGACGACGTGGTGAGAGAAAACGTCTCCGTGGTGGACGTTCCAGCGGAGGCGATGGCGTTTGTAGTTGGCGCGAAAGGGAAGACGCTGAGGAGCGTGGAGGAAGAATACGGGACCTTGATGTTTTTCGGACACACGGAAAAAGACCAACCGGACAGCTCGGAGAAGTTGATCATTTGCGGCGATCGCGAAAACAGGCGCGGCGCGGAGTTGAAAGTGATGAGTTCGGTGGAAACGAAGGTTCAGGGGTACTTTGTCGATTACGAGAAGAACGACCCCGAGTTGAAACAACCGCTGATGCAACCTGGAGACGGTTTGAAAGATGGATTCGCGTACGACCAGTTTCCGTTCACCGAGGAGGAGTTTTCCTACGCTTTGGGTAAGTTTGGCCGAGTGAGAAGAAAGTTAGCGAAAGCGTCCGGGTGCGTGATGGAATACGTCGGACGAGTCGCGATAATGAGCGGGAACAAAGAACAAAGAGCGAGGTGTTGGGATTACACCAACTGGTTGATGAAACAAAGACGAAACAACGGCACGTGTTCGGTCGATCCGAACGCGCGGAACGATTGCGAAATTTGCGACGTTCCTGGATCGATCGATTTGCCTCGGTTACAAGGAAACTGTCATAAAGTCGAAGAAGCTACCGGGACGTTTATTTTCACCACCGATTTCGAAAAACCAGTCGCGGAAGGTCAAGACAAAACGTTGCTCATTTGCTCTCACGACTCCGCCAGCAGACGCAAGGCCCGAAGAATGGTGGAAGATTTAATCGACGGCAGACGAGACGTGTTCCAAGACAACAACCGAGGAGGCCCGAGAGGAAGAGGAGGAGGAGGAGGAAACAGAGGAAGAGGAGGACAACAACAACAACAACGCGGGATGAGAAACGACGGCGGCGGCGCCGCGGAAGCCTGCCGAAACTTCCAAATGGGTCGGTGTACTCGAGGCAACCAGTGCAAATACTCCCACGACATGTCCATGGCGCCGATGCAAATGGGCGGCGGGAGCGGCGCAAACCGAGGCGGGAGAGGCTACGATGACAACCACCCCCGAAACAACAACAACATGAACAACAACGGCGGCGGAAGAGGAGGAGGATCTCAAATCATAAACCGACTCAGTCGAGGCGGCAACTCCGGTGGTGGTGGTAATGGCAACAGAGGCCGTCCGTATTAAACAACCTTTTATCATCGTAAGAAAGAGAGAGAGAGAAAGAGAGAGAGACATAACATGTGTATCTAAGAAAGAATCTTAGTGTATTAGCGCTTATTAGTAGATGTAAGACTCCTACGTTTTATCCGCATTGATCAACCACACGAAAAGATATATATTACGAATAATGTCGCTGCGCGGGGACAACCCCTCTCGCTACAGTCGATACCACTTGAAGAGAGACCACGCCGGTGTTTCTCTCGCGTCGTCGTCGAAGTCTTCTTCGTTGAAACGCGCGAGTTTACTTTCCGGATTGCTTTTCGTGTTCATCCTTCCGTCGGTGTTGAACATCGAACATCGCGCGCGGAAACACCATCATTACTCGTCTTCTTCTGAGTATTCGAGAGGAGGAGCGAACAGTAATAGTAACAACAATAACGTAAGGTTGAGGTTTAAAACGCGAGAAGAGAACCACAGGGAGAACGATCGATTGCAGCACGAGTGGTGGAGAGACGCGCAAGAAGGGCTCGGGAAAGTTTGGCACAAAGTCTTTGACGAAGAAGAGGACGAATCTTTGACGAATACGGACGTGTACAAGCCGGAGAAGTTTGGACACCAAGTGGCGAAGAAGACGCACGAACGAGTGGTTGGGAATACAGACGAGAACGCGAGAAACGATGGAGGAGAGTTCAACTTAGATAAAGCGATAGCGGAAGAGATGAGCAAAGACGACGACGACGAGGACCACATGGAGGGGACGACGTGGAAAGGCGGCGTGCCCGTGGTGAAAGGACACAAGACGTGCGAGTATTGTTCGAACAGAGGCGCGTGTTTGACGGAGACGACGTGTCAATGTCCGGCGATTTACGAAGGCGAGAGGTGCGAGAAGTTGAGAGATTTCGTGGACCATCCGAGGGTGATGAAAGGGTTCAAGAAAGGATTTGAAGGCGCGAGTTTGTTGGCGAAAGCGAACACGAAGAATAACATGCCGCTGATGGTGAGGAGGAATCCTGGACAACCCGCGCACCCGGGGACGGAGAAGGCAATGGTCACGGAAATCGGGAAGTTGACGAGACCGAGCAGGGATAAGTTGCCGGAGGAAGATCCGTTAGGATCGGTGGTGTTCGAAACGTGCGCGATTGTCGGGTCTAGCGGTATTTTGTTGAAACACTCGCACGGCGCCGATATCGATTCGCACGACGTGGTCTTTCGATTCAACTCGGCGACGACGAAAGGGTTCGAAAAGAATGTTGGGGCAAAAACGACGCATAGAATTACCAATTCCAGAAATTACGGGTTTCGAGAGTACGATTCCGAGTGCGTCGTGCAACACATGCGCAACGAAATGTCCTTGGTGAAGATGTTCAAGAAACGCGCCAAGTATCCGGGATTGAATTTATACGGCGTGCATCCGCAGTTACACGGGTGGGTGGATAAGTCGTTTTCGTTTTTAGTCACCAGTGGTTTATTTGGAGCATTAATCGCCGCGCACAAGTGTGCTTCGGTGGATTTGTACGGCTTTCAAGTCTCAAGACACCACGGCGTGCAGTACCATTACTACAACGCCGTGGATGAACCGGCGAACGAGGAGAGAGACGGCGACGAGTGGTTAGCGGTAAAATCGTTAGTAGAAAGCGGTGTTTTGCACTTTGCGGATCCGTGTATCATTGAATGTCACGAAAGCGCGCGAGCTTGTTTGAATTGTCAGGAAGAACACGGGGACGACGTGCATTTGAGTCACCACGCGGGAGGCGCCGGCGGAGATTCGTATTCTTCCTCCTCTTCTTCGAATGGTGCGACGACGACAAATAACGCGCACGGGAACCGAGGACGACGAGGTGGTGCGAAGCACGCCGTGAAAAAGAGTCACAGCAGCCACGATTTCCAGAGCGAGTTTAGAAGCGGTAGTAGTGATAGCGATAGCGACAAAACCGAGGACGACGACGACCAAGTTTCGCAATCGTCCTCCTCGGACGAGTTCACGCATTAGATAATGTGTATATATAGAAATCAACCTCTAATAGTAAAAGTAGTAATACACTCCAGCCCCTATGACTGCCAAAACTGTCCCGCCAACTGTCATCGCGAGCTCTTTATATTTCATCCCTACCGCCGCGAGGTATCGCACCGCGCTCAACCCGAGCGCCTTCTTCGCGCCTTTCCCCGCCACTCGAAACAAAACCACCCGCAGAGCCGCGCCTAAAGAATCTAAAAACAAAAACGTTCGCCTCCGACTGCCTCTTTTTGCCATTCCGTACGCGAAGCACGTCAACGCTCCCGGTAAGACGAGTAAAATGGCGACTCCGTATTGGCGCATCAAGCGTTCGCTTTCGCGCACTTTCGCTTTGCTCACTTTCAACCACTTACTCCGTCTGTTCTCTTTGGTGAGATGCGCGACGATATCTTTCCCGTACCATCTCCCGCTGAAGAAGTATAAACAATCCTCGATGACTCTTCTCACCACTCCGATGAGAATGAACGAGTAGAACGGCATGTTGGCCGCCGAGGCGATGGTTAAGTTCACGTCGTTCGCGTTTAAGAGAAGCAACACCGTGGGCATTTGGCCGAGGATTAAGATTAAAACGTCCGCGAGTTTCCCGAGTACGTTCACCAATGAAATCAGGAACACGCACTGAGAAAAGGTTAAGAGAGGTTCTCCCCCTCGTGTTTTGGTTTTCCCGCTAAAAGAGCGCGTGGAGACGACCATTTTGTCGATGAATATCTCGATGTTTTCTCGCTTCGCAACAGTGGAGGAAATCGCGCCATTCTTGGGGCGCAAAAGTAGGGGATTTGCACTCGCAAAGATGATGACGATGCCAGACGAGGAGAAGAACAACGGGGCCGATGATTCTTCCTCAAAAATCGATCTCGAAGTCGTCGTTTTAGCGGATAAGAGAGCGCAACCGTGCACGCACGAAGACGAGCTGAGAGCGTTTGGTTTGCTCTTATCCTCCTCCTTTTCTTCTTCCGATGAAGATGATGATGATTTTGCGGACAACGAAAGAGCGACGAAACGACGGAGAAAAGAAGAAGAAGAAGACAAAGAAACGGAGGACCTAAATGTGGACGACGAGGAGGAGAGAAAGAGGAGCGTAATTCGATCGAAATTCGACGAGTATAACGCGCAGGCGGATGGTTTCGTGGGAAGGTTTTGCGAGGAGAAAGAGGAAGAGAAGCAGTTTGCGGGTGAGGGTGTGAAAGAGAGAGTGCACGTGCTAGGGGATGCGTTGGTGGCGAGATGTTTGAGAAGAATGTTCCACGAGGAGAATGGAGACGAAAAAAGCGAATTCATCACGGAAGAGGACGTTTTAGACGCGGATTTTGAGAAGAGCGAGGTTTGGAGCGCGATTGTAGCGCGTAAAAGTCATGGTAGGAGTATCGATGATGGCGATGAAAACGAGTCTCGAGTACGCGTCGTCGTCGCTTCGGCGCTGGAGTCGTTCGAGTCGCGGGCGAAAATCGATCGGTTGTGCAAGAAGTTTAAAGTCGTTTTAGTAGACGTCGGCATCGAAGACGATCGAGGATCGGTTTTTGTGGTAGATTCGACACAAAACACGACGAGTTACGAGTGTTTGCCGAGAGATTTAGATGAGAGTAGTTTAAAGAAGAAAGAGAAGGCGCCGTCGTGCGTGTTGGAGAATTTCCCGTTTCAGTTTTCGCACTGCGTGGAGTGGTCAAGGCACGTATTTGAGAGGGTTTTCGTGAAGGAAGCAAAGGATCATTACGAGGAGGAGTTGAGAAGAGCAGAGGAAGAAGGAGGTGAAAGAGTTTACGATGAAGGTTTCGTGGAGGCTGATTCGGCGAATCGCGCGAATCGATTATTCGTCGAGCTCTTTCAGACGAAAATAGACGCCATTCGCGAGAGTTTTCCGAGAGATAAAGACGACGGGAAGTTTTGGGGCGACGAGAAAGGAAAGAGGTTTCCAGAACCGGTGAGTAACTTTAAGACCGAAATGAAACGAGTGCACACCGAGTTTCTCTTAGCCGCCCAAACTTTGTACAAGTTGAATTATCACAACGATAGGCCGACGTGGGATTATAGTCTACGAAGATTCGAAAGCTTAAACGGTAAAGCGCGATGGGACCATGCGATATTCGTGGAAACGTGCGCGTTACTTCGCGCGAGAACGTATCGTATTGACGTTCCAAAGTATACGTACGAAACGCATCGAGACGTTTTGTTCGATCTGCCTCGGAAAAATCCAGTCGCCGGATTCGTGGCGGCAAAAATCGCTTCGAGAGAAATCAAGAAGATTTTGTTGAATGAAGAAAAAGAGCGTCGCAGTCAAAACTCTTTCTTCAACGTCGTCACGAACGATTTTGTCGCTTCCGAGTGTCCATCGGCGTTTGTAGAAACAACCACGAATCGAAGTCGAAATCTTCCGGATTTGCAATGGACAATCTGGTCTGTTATCGACATCGACTGTTTTCTTCCTGGAAAGAACACGCTCGGAGATTTCTTACAAACCTTCCGCGAACAGGTTGGTTTGGAACCAGCGTCCGTTGGCGTCGGCGCTGCGCTCGTGTACATGGAATTTATGAGTAAAGAGAAACGCGCTATGCGAGAGAAAATGTCCGTGGTGGATGCGATTCGAGATACGTTGAATAGTAGCGCTAGCCTTAGTAAAGAAGCGTTCGAACCAATCAAGAGGAAGAATGGCGAAGAGGAATACGTCGTGTTAACCGTCCAAGCCGTGGACGAGAAGGATGAGGATAAAGATATTCCGGATGTGATTGTTCGCGTTAAATAAATGGAAGAATTAGAAATAATAATAATAGATTTTTAAAAAGACATCAGAGAGAAACACTCTAACACGGCGCGAGCGAAGCAATAAATGATAATAATAACTGTGATGAATACTTACAACTCTAACTCTTGATTGACTTTGCGTTTCCACTTGTCCGAATTCTCGTACGCGTTTGCAAAACTCAGCCCATCGCCGTCGATGCTGCATCCTGGAAAAAGCCAGTATCGCATCTTCGCGCCTAAAACTTCTCTTAAATTTCCGCTCAATCCAAGACTGTACGGATGTTCTATTTTCTTAATCGTGGTGGTCGCGTTGGTTCCAGTTGCTTTATTGCTCCCATCGCCGCCTTCGCTACTAATCGTCGTCGTCGTCCTTTCGCCATTCTCTCCAATTGGGTGCGTCAACGTCAGTTTTGAACGCACGCCTTCGTAGTGTTCAATCGTCGTGCAATTCTTCGACGTTAACCACACGTGCCACGCAAACAACAAACCGATCGCTAACAATAAGGGAAACGAAACCATTAACGCCGTCACTTCACATATTGCGTCCCAATCCCACGCATTACTATCACTATTACTCCCTGTCGTCGTCGCCGCCGCAGCAGCAGCAGCCGTATTACTCGCCGCTAGTTTCTTCTTACCACTACCGCTTTCGCTCGCCACCATGTTCCAACTCAAAATCATCGCCGAGTGCCCAACCGCCAACACCGCGTAAAATAAAAACAAGAAAAACGCTTTATAATTTTTATGCCCGACGCAATTATTAATCCACACGCAGTGATGATCCATCCTCAGCACGCATTTTTGGCACACTCTGCAGTGATGCGCTCTCGGCGGCTTATAGGCGTTGCACTTTTGGCAAAAACGTTTCAAGCCTTTCCCTTTCCGCTTCACCTCCCAAAAGTTATTCGCATCTTCCATGTCCGGTTGCCAACCGTCCGGGACTTTCCCAGCCTCGCACATCACCGAAGCTACGTATAAACACAGCGCTAACGACGTGGTGACGAACAAAATCGACCGGTGAATGGTCCCGTCCACGCTCGTCTCGAATCTGCCATACAACACGATCGTGCTCGTCGTGTAATAGAGGAATCCAAAGAGAAACAAGACGAAGAACACGGGCAAGGACATCTTCTGCCAAACCCTGCGCATGACGCGACGCGCGCGCTGGCGCCGCGTTAAACTACCTTTCGGGGTCGTCACCATCGGCGTCATCGTCTTGGAAAATTTGTTATCGTCGTTTCGATGAGAAGAAACGACGACTCTGGCGAACACCAACGACGACACACCGACAGACCTTCTTCGCGCTCTTCTCTCCTACTTTCTGATTTTCCCGCACTTGCACCCGCTCCCGCACTTGCACCCGCTCCCGCACGAGCAGTCTCTCCACGGACACCCCCCCGAAGATGAAGTCGTCTGAATCGTCGTCGTCGTCGTCGTCGCCGGCGGCGGCTTGGTCGCAGTTGGAGTAGATTTGTTTCCGAACCCGAAGAAACCCATGTGTTGTTCGTGTGCGTTTTAATTGAAGATTTTTGGGAAAAAGAGACGTCATTTTTTTAACGCGCAAAAGCTGCTTGTACTGCTTCTCTGCGAAGACGACGACGACGACGCGTTCGATGACGTTCGTTTCGGGAGGAGGATCTCACCGTTTTCTTTGTCTCGCGGTGAAAGTGGAAGATACCGGAAGAAGACCTTCTTCTTCTTCTTCTTCTTCTCGTGGTCGCGACAAGAAAACAGCGGTAACAGTTGGGGAGAGAAAAGGCAAACGACGACCGCGGAGTAAAACGACTGCCTCGACGAACAATAACAGTAATAATTCGAACGGCAACAAAAACGCGTCGAAAGATTTAGAACTGCCAGAGCTGTTATTCGGCGCCGCGTCGACGTCGTTCGCGTTGACCGTGGATGCAATCACCTCTGGTCTCGATTTCGTCCAAAAAGTCACCTCGACTGAGAAACCTTCGAGTAAATATCCGCCCGGGCCGGATTTCGATAGCGCTTTCGAGATGGGACAAAATCCGCTGAAGTTTATAGAGAAAGTGAAGAGCAGGTACGGTCCCGTCGCTGGCTTGCGGTTGGCTGGGGAAAACGTGATTTTAGTCTCCAAACCGAGCGTGGCGAAACAGGTTTTAATCGACGACGAGGCGAGCTTTACGAAGAAAGGAACGGCGTTTTTCCCGTCCAGTCGATTGGCCGGAGATGGTTTGTTAGTGACGGATGGGGACGTGTGGAGATCGCAGAGGAGATTATCGAATCCGGCGTTTCGAAAAGCCGCGGTGGAAACGTACGCGAAAGCGATGAATGAGTGCATCGAGGAAACCATTCGCACGCGATGGCGAACAAACGGAGAGAGGGATATTTACGAGGATTTTAACGAGGTGACGTTACAAGTAGTCTGCAGGACGTTATTTGGAGAAGATGCGGTTGGAACGAAAGGGAAGGAAATTGTGGATTCAATTCGAGTCGCGTTCGAGTATTTCGCAAAGAGAAGCAGCGGGATTGAGATGATTTTACCGGAATGGTTTCCTCTACCCTCGAATATCTCGTTCAACGACGCGGTGGATCGGCTCGATAACGCCGTCTACGCAATCATCGATAAACGACTAGCAGAGATGGAGGAGCCGTGTTTCATAGCTTGTGCAACGCAAGAGATGGATTTACTAGACCGATTATTATCGGCGTCGTTGGACGATTTAGTCGAAGACGAGGAAGATCGAGTGTTGAAAGGAGCGATGGCGAGCTCGTCTAAAGACGACGACGACGACGACGCCGTCACCAATACTAACAGAAAGAAAATGTCCAGGAAACAACTTCGCGACGAAGTGATGACTTTAATCGTTGCCGGTCAAGAAACCTCCGCGATCGTGTTATCGTGGGCGGTGGCGTTTGTCGCCAAAGACGAAAGTTTTGGCGAACGCATCGCGAAAGAAGCGACGGAAGCGCGCATTTTAGCCTTCAAAAGGTTGAAGAAAATCCCCTTAGAAAAAGAACAAGAAGAATGCACGATCGCGGAAGAAGTCATCGACGACGACGATAACTGCAAAGAACCAGACTCGGAAACAATTATCGCGCAAACCGAGTTGACGTTTGAATCCATCAAAGACTTACCGTTCACCGAGGCGATCATTTTAGAAACCATGCGTCTGAAACCGCCGGCGTACATAGTCGGTCGCTCAAACTCCATCTCGGACGTGCACTTGGACGAGAATAACAAATACGACATCCCGCGAGGCTCTACAATCCTCGTCAGTCCGTACCTCGCTCACCGCGACGGTCAATACTGGAGTAAACCGAACGAGTTCGACCCGAACCGATGGCTCGCCCTCGACCCGGAAACGAACCAACCGTACGCTCGAACCGCTTTACGAGGCATGGGGTACAAAAACACCTACTTCCCGTTCGGCGCGGGCCCGCGCGCGTGCATCGGCGCGCAATTCGCCATGTTAGAAGCGATCATTCTCCTCGCGTGTTCCTGCGAAAAGAGACGGTTTGATTTACCCGACGATATTGATACGAACAACAACAACAACAACAACAACTCACCCGGTACGAAAGGCGGCGGGTTTCCTAAAGACGCCGCTGGAATCACGTTGCGGCCGGAGAGTCCGGTGAGGATGAAAGTTTCCGCCATCCGGAGGAAAAATCTTTAATTACGCGTCGTTGTATTCTACTTCTCGTTCTACATTTTTAGTTTAACACCCTTCTCTTGGGAAAGAAAAAGGGATAACGCACTCGTCATATTTATTCACGTTTTGCCGTAAAAATGACCGACCACGGTTCCGCCACCTGGGAGGGATGGTATTGCGTCTCCGTCGTCTTCCTCATGTTCGTTTTGCTTCTTAAAAACGTCGCCGGTCCGGATGTGCTCATGCTCGGCGCGCTCGCTTTAGAGCTCGCCGCCGGCATCGTCCCCATCGAGAGCGGCTTGAAAGGATTCTCCAACAAAGGTTTACTCACCGTGGCGTGTTTATTCGTCGTCGCGAGTGGGATATCAAACACCGGCGCGTTGGATTATTACATGGGGAAGCTGTTAGGAAACCCTAAGTCAGTCGCAGACGCGCAATTGAGGTTGATGATGCCCATTGCCATCGTTTCCGCGTTCTTGAACAACACCCCGGTGGTGGCGATTATGATTCCAATCGTCCAAAAATGGTGCCGAAAGTGTAAGATTTCGCCGGCGCAGCTCTTCATCCCACTCTCGTTTTCATCAATCTTAGGTGGGACGTGCACTTTAATAGGAACGAGCACGAATTTAGTCGTCGACGGGATGAGAAAAGAACGATATCCGGAGGAAAAAGCGATTGGATTGTTCGAGTTGAGTAAATACGGAGTGCCGGTGTTGTTGAGCGGATTGTGTTACATGCTCGTGGCGAGTCCATTTTTATTACCGGGCGGGAAGAAAGAGAATAAAGAAGATTCTGGGAACGGCAACGGAGATATGAACGATTCGGAAGATTTAACGGTTGGTGCGGTGGTACCGAGAGGAAGTCCGGTGGTGGATTCACCCGTGGCTATTTTGAGAGGATTGAACGGTTTGTATTTAGTGAGCGTGCAGAGAGGCGACGTGGTGATGCGCGCGGTGCAACCGGAGTTTCTCTTGGAAGCTGGCGACGTTCTGATTTTTACCGGGTTAGTGGATAAAATCGGCGAGGTGTGCGAAGAGCACGGGTTGGTGCCGCTGACGCACGACGTGGAGGAGAAGATGGTTGGAGGCGCGTTTCCGGAAAGCGTATCGATCGGAGGGAGTCAAGGAAATAGTTTAGATCCGAGTCCGAAATGGGCCGGCCCGGGGGATCCGTTTAGTAGTAGCAGTGATGGTGGTAATAAAGAGTTCGCGAAAGGCGGCGGCGCGAAAAAGGACTCGAGCAGAGTGAACACGCCGACGTCGCAGCAAGGAGGCTCGCCTAGGTTCCAAGACGATTCGTCCATCGTCGGTCTAGGGTACGAGCATCGTAAACGCGAAACGGAACTGCAACGAAGAGCGTCCGTGGACGTGCATAATTACGAAAAGTTGTTGCGGAAGTTTACCGACGACGGTAACGAGAACAACAATAACAACAACAGCAATAGCGCGGCGAACGGTGATGACGAACAATCTATGTTGCGAAAACAGTCGCACGAATACATCGATAACCGACAACAATCGCTGGCGGTAAAAAAGCATTTCGTTCTGCGGGCGAGAATAGGGGCGAAATCGACATTAATCGACATGTCCCCTCGAGAAGTGCTGTTTCGAAGGAAATACAAAGCGTCCATCATGGCGGTGCAAAGAGCCGGAAGCACGAGCACGTCCTCGAATGTAGCTGAAAACAGGTTAGGCAAAATTATCTTTCAACACAACGACGTTCTGGTTTTACACGCGGCGGAAGATTCGCCGCTGTTGGAACAAAAGAGAGAACGAGAGGAGGCGAAAGTAGAACGCGAAAAAGTTCAACAAGAAACGAAAAAGAGTCGATTGGCGCAGAGCAATTCTTCGCCGGGTGGTATTTTCCGAAGCGCGTCAAAGGGCGATTTGAGCGGAAGCGATATGAAACCGCCAAGCAGATCGCAGTCGAAGAGTAATTTAGACACGAGCTTCACCAACTTGAGTGACGTGGAGGGATTTGAAAACACGTCGGAGTTTACCTGCGGGGACGACTTGGAAGTTTTATTGGCGGATGCGCAGGATTTGAATTTTAGCGAGTTTGCGATTCCCATGCGCGTGGTCGCCGGAGGCGCTTTAGACGGGAAAACCATTAGAGGCGTTGATTTGGTCAACACACCGGGTCTGTTTCTCACGGCTATGCAAGAAGGTGGGGCGAAAGGTGTCACGAAAACTGTCGATCCTGAAACCGTTTTGCGCGGCGAAGACGTTTTGTGGTTTGCCGGGGACATGAGCGGCATGCAAACGCTTCGACGCATCCCGGGCATGGTGCCGCAAGACGACCAAGTCGCGAAATTGTCCATTCGTAAAACCGATCGACGACTCGTGCAAGCTGTCGTCTCGCAACACTCGATTTTGGAAGGACAGTCAGTCAGAGACGCGCATTTCCGAACCAGATACGATGCGGTGATCATCGCCGTGCAGCGATCTGGCGGTAGAATTCAAGCGCGTATCGGCGACATCGTTTTACAAGCCGGAGACGTTTTGTTGTTGGACACTTCGACGTCGTTTTTATCGAACCATAAACGCGACGCTGCATTTGCATTAGTTTCTGAGATTGAAGACTCTGCACCGCCGCAGTTTGACAAGTTATTGCCATCTCTGGGTACCGCGGTTGTCATGATTGCCGTCTTTGTCGCCGGCGCGCTCGATTTGTTCGTCGCCGCGTTGTTAGCTTCTGGCGTCATGTTAGCGACTGGATGTTTGACGCAAGAAGCCGCGAGGGCTGCGGTGAAATGGGAAGTCATCGTTACCATTGCAGCCGCTTTTGGTATATCTGCGGCTATGGAACAATCCGGCGTCGCCACTGCCATCGCGCAAAATTTAGTCGCCGCCGGCAACGCTTTGGGCACCGGCAAACCCGGTATTTTAGTCGCCGTATACCTCGCCACGGTTGTTCTGTGTAACATTGTCGGTAACAACGCCGCTGCGGCGTTGATGTATCCCATCGCCGCTGAGTCTGCCGAACAGCAAGGCATCCCAAACGCACAAATGAGTTTTCTATTAATGCTCGCCGCGTCGGCATCGTTCATGTCGCCGTTTGGATACCAGACGAACTTGATGGTGTACGGCCCTGGCGGGTACGTGTTTGCAAACTTTTTAAAGTTTGGCGGTCCGATGCAAATAGTGCAAATGATCGTTTCCGTGGCGGTGGTTTTGTTAGACGACAGATGGTGGATTGGATGGATCGTAGGTTTTGGCAGCGTTTTCGCGGTGTTTGCTTCAAGAAAACTTGTGCCTATGATTATAGAAAAAGTGAAAGGAGGAAGGAACGATGCGTCGAGCGAGGAGGATAAATTAGACAACGCGCTTTAGTACGGTATGTGTTATGAAACGACTTTACTTTATTTTTCAATTACTTCTACGTCCCTCCTAGTACTATATGGTAACTACATTTGAATCTATGAGAGCTAATCTATCGTCTCTCTACCAATTATCCACGTTTGCAATCGTGACTTTTTTCTTCATATCATTGGACGCCGCCAACGCGTTGTAAGTCGTATCGTACGCCGATAAAGTGTCGCCGTTTTCTTCCGCGGACGTAATCAGACTCTTCACCGCCGCTGAGTGTAGATTTCTGCGCTCGCTCTCAATTTCGCCTTCCATGTACGCCTCTTCTACCCGTTTCAACAACTTGGCGTTCAAATACGACTGCTTTGGAGGCACTTGCCCGCCGCCGTTGGCGCATCCGCTCGGACACGCCATCATCTCCACGAAATCCCACTTGTTCGGTTCTCTTTTCAAAGCCCTGGTGACGTTTTGGACGTTTCGAAACCCGTACGCTAAGAGAAATTTTAGTTTCACTTCGCCCTCGATTTTCAATTCCACTTCGCGCATGTCCGCGTTCGTCAGCGTCTTATACTCTAAATCTTTGCCTCGCAGATCGACGCCGTAGAGATCCCTCGCCGCTTTGCGAAAGACGTATTCGAGGTACGCGCCGGAGGTTGCCGCAAAGGCTGGTGGCAGAAGTGCATCTTCTTGTTCGTCTTCTTCGACGTCCATCATATCCTCCGTTCTAAACCACGACGCAAACATCGAATCAATCTTCGCGCTCGGCAAACTCCTCACGCCCGCCTCGTCCACGATGTTACACTTCTTCTCCAACAACTCCACAACCTCCGTCGTCGTCAACACGCAATCCGTCTCGTTGACGCCGTCAACATCATCATCTTTTCCTTGTCCAAGTACATCGCCTTCTCTTTTCGTCTTAAATTCCCTTCGACTCGCTTCCAACTTTTTATCAAAGCACGGCATCACCGACACGTGATACGCCTCCTCCTCCTCCTCCTTCTCCTCTGTATCCTCCGAGAAAGCAGCCCTTCTTCCCTTCTTCGCGAAAGTCCCGGCAATCGCCTGCGGACTCTTCGCTTTCGCCAAAAGATTCACATCTCGCAAAGCGTTTTCAGTCTTCTCCGCGTAACACACCCACCCAGGACACGCCGACGCAATCATCGGCAACAACCCCGACGACTTACTCTTCCTCTCCGTAAACTCCTTCGCGTATCTCGCCCGCGACGCCGCTCGCGCCTCGGTACTGCTACACACCGCCCGCGCGTTAAAATGCGTCTTAAAAAACCCGCACATTTTCTCCAACATCTCTTCGTATTTCACGCTATATTTCACCGCCAACGACGCCGTGGATTGCGGAGAGAGTGTTACTACCAATCTTCTTCGTCGTCCTCCTCCTCCTCCTCCTCTATCACGGGTCCCTCCTAATGGTTGGATGTTTCCTTCTGAGGAGAAATTTTGGCCTAAAAATTCCTCCACCGATTGCTGTTCCATCAAGACCGTTTCCGCGCTGGTGACGCACCCAGAGCACGCGAGACAATCGGATAAGGACACTTTTACCATCGATGATTTCCCATCTTTGCTGAAGTCTTCCTTCGCGGGTTCGAATCGTTTTTTGTTCTTGTTTTCATTCGCTCCTCGTTTTGCGCGGAGAAGGATTTCCCCGCCGTCCCCTTCTCCGGCGTCGTGTAACCCGTCGTTTACGAGGAGTGCATTACCATCGGATGAGAGAGGAATGATGCACGCCTGAGAAGGCGCGATGTAATCGTTCAAAGACGAGGACGAGAGTTTCACGGCACCGCTGAATCCGTGTCGTTCTCCTTCCTGTGATGTGTGTGACATTCTCAGGTCAAGCTTTACTTTGAGTTGTTTTTGTGACGATGAAAGAGCGATATTTAGTACTTGTACGTAGGGGTGTGGAAGGGGTTCAACGCGAGAACGAATACGTCACGGGTACATCGTGCGGTTTTATGGATACTACGGGTTAATAGTACGAGTCTTTCTTTCTCTCTTTCTTTCTCTATCAGTCTTATTCTTTCTTAGTATTCTTCTTGGTTTCATTTTCTTTCTGTCCGACGACGGCGTATTTGTTCACTAAGCTTTTAATCTTCTCTTTGCGTTGACTGGTCATGAAAGCGACGAGCGGGTCGAGTTTCGCGGACGACTCCGATTTCGCGTGGTCGATGACCGTGCGAACGATTTTTTCCTCGTACTTTTTACACTGTTTCTTCGTGAGAATGTTCCGGTCTCGTTTGAGTCTGAGTTGCTCGAAGACGTATTTGGTGACTTGTTTGGTCACGCGTTCTTCGTAAGCTTCTTCGGTGAGCGTGTCGGCGTCGGCGGAATTGGCTTTGCTCTTCTTCGCGTTCAAAAGATCGTCGTCGTCGTCTTCGCCCAAAGCGGCGGCGTCCTCGGCGTCTTCTCTCGCCCGTTTCGCCGCTTTCGCCTTCGCTTTCGCTCTCTTTTTCTCTCGTTTCAAATTCGCGGCGTTTTGAAAATCTTCAAAGGAGGAAATGTTCATGTTCATGACTTGATCTTCGTCGGAATCCGTGTCGTTGTTATGATGATCCATGGCGGTCTGCGCTGCTTCCTTGGCGGCTTGAATCGCACGTTCGGCGTCTAATTTAGCTTGCTCCGCGGCTTGTCGCGCTGCGAGCGCAGCTTGGCCTTCGGGAAGATCCGATGCGGCTTTGACGACCGCTTCGCGCTGGTCGCGAAGTTTTCGTTCGGCGGCTTCTTTCGCCTCTTTGCGTTGCTTTTCGTGCAAGACGAGAAGCTCTTTGTCGGAAAGCGCGTTGGCGATATTCGTGGTTTCTTTCGCAACTTCGCTCGCGATGGTGTTCATGCCGTTGTTTTTAATCGAATTCAAAAGCGTTGTCGTTATGTTGTTGTTTTGCTTTGGCGCTAACACGTTTCCGTACGGCGAGATGGCACCGCCGACGGACATGCGCGTCTTATCGCCACCGAGCGCTAACAAACGCATCCACTCTCGAGTGATCATTTTAGACGTTTGCTTTAATCCCGCGTTTTCGTGTGATTGGAAGTAGTCTTTGATGGTTAATGGCACGCCCGATTTCTTCATCAACTTGAAATCAAACGGAATCGATCGGATGACTTTCAACGCGGTCATCGCGTCTTCCTCGTCGCCATCTCGTCGCGCGCGCTTGGCAAATTTACTCAACCACTCGTTAAACGTCGCTAATCCGTTGTGTTTTCCATACGCCCACTTTTCTTTTTCGGCATTGGTGAGTGATAACACGGCGTGCATCAACGCGCGTTTTCCGGCGCCCGTTTTCAACGCGTAGTGGTTTTCATTTTCAACCATAATTTCTGCCAAAGCGAGTCCAATAGAGTTCGTCTTCGCGGACGAATCTACCGTCATGGAAATTTTATAGACCGATTTCGCTTCGTCTCTCCCGGCCAACGCGTCCGCGTCGACGACTTGGTTCCTCGCTCGCTCTTCCGCCTCGCGTTTGCGCTCAATCGCCGCCTTCATCTTTTCAAAGTCTTCACCTTCCAGCTCGCTGTCGTAATCGGAGTCTTCCATTAACGCCGCCTGTCGAGCTTCTTCCTCCGCTTTCTTTCGCATCTCTTCGAGATCGAAGACTTCGTCGAAGATTTTACCTTCCTCGCCGGAGAGTTTACGCAAAACTTGTCTCGCCGCTCGCCATCCGGTGAGCATGGCACCGCCAACTGTATCTGGATGTTCTTTACACGTGTGTTCGCCGGCAAAGAATAAGCGTCCTTTCAATTCTGGACGACCTAATTCGTCGTAATCCGCGGCGCCTCGAGAGCTTTTCTTCACGTACGAGTACGAGCCTCGCGCAAATGGATCTTTACCCCACGCGGTTGCTTTAGCCGTTTTCACTTTGATTTTCGATTGGTCGCCGTTGAAGTGCACTTTCGCCAACTGTTCCACGGCTAAATTCACGAGTTCTTGTTGCGACTCTTCCGTGACGTTGTTCTCGGTATCTTCCGCGTTCGAGCCTGCGACTAACGCGATCAACATGTTTTCGCCACAAACTGGTTTCAAGTTCCAGAACATGAAACATCGCGCGCGGTTGTTCATTTTCGACTCGTCGTCGCTGTCTACGGCGACACCGAAATAATCGCGATCGTCCGACCAAAACTGATCTTCGAACTCGATGACCAGCTTGTTCAAATTTCCAAAACCTAATCTATGGACGGCATTTCGTTTCGCGGTGGATAATTCAGGAACGAACTCGACGTCGTCGTTTTTTAGACACCCCAGAGGTACCGTGCACACCACCGCGGAGCCTTCGTAGATGGTACCATCGGCGCACTCCACGTTGACGCCATCGAATGGGTTTTTCGTGCTCGTGACGGTCACCTTCTTGACGATCGCGTTGAGTTTAATTGCACTTATTTTTTCAATTTCTCTCGCCAACGCGTCGGTGATTTGGCCGTAGCCGTTTCGCACCATGCAATGCGGCCCGCCAAACCCGCCGTACATTTCGTCTTGGTTCCAGTGCGGTAGCGACACGTCCCCGAGTTTCGCAGAACATCCGTATTCTAAATTCGCCCAGTGCCAATCGAGCAATCGTTTATCGTCTTTGGAAAACTGCTTGATTTTCTCCAACTTTTGTTGTTTCTTCTCGTCGTTCATGTCGTCGTCGTCGTCGTCGTTTTTGTTGTTGTTGTCGTTGTCATCGTCTTCTCCTCTTTCTTCTTGTTCCTGTTGTTTCTTTCTCAGTGTATCTTCTAAATACTCGCGCTCGAAATGGACTTTGGTCAGGTCTTCAATTATTTCGCCCAACCCGAGATCCGCGGTGGCGTCTTCGCCTCGCGCCTCCACCGTCTCTCTCGCTTCGTCCATCAACAAGTCTCTCAACTTTTCAATTCTCGCGTCTTTTTCGCCGGCGACTAAACTCCCGTCTTTGCCGTCGTATAAAGGACACCCTGGACGTAACTCGACGAGTTTCAAATCGATTTGCGAGCTGACCTCGGCGGAAGGATCCGCGCGAATACCTAACCACGGCATACCCGTTCTCGCTTTCGGGTTCGGTTCCGTACCGGTCACGATGGAGGCGCCAAAATCCACCGGCGCGGAAAACGTCTCTCTTTCTGTCCACACTCGCCCACCGACGCGATCTCTCGCCTCTAAAACAATCACCGGGACGTTTCTCGATTTCAACTGGTTCGCGCACGCTAAACCGGACGGTCCGGCGCCGATGATTATAACCGGTTTCGACGTATCCACATCTCTCTCCCGTATGTTTGGATGTATTTTCCCCTCTTCGACTGCCGGCGGTGACCTCCACTTGAAAGTAATCTCATCCCCGCCGTCGTCTACTTCGTCGTCGTCGTCTTTCTTCTCCTTCGATTTCCCTTCTTCCTCGAACAACCCGTCAAACGCCTCCGCGCCTTCCGTTAAATACTTCGTCACCACCTCCTTAATCAACCCTTTCTTCTCGCTCAAATCCGTATTCAAACACTCCTCCGACCCAAGTTTCTTCCGAATCATCTTCTCCGTCATCACGTTCATGTCGCACGTTTTCAGCAATCGAATCAACTCTTTCGTTACGGTCGCGTCGTCGATGATTTCGATCGCAGAGGCGTTGGATCCGACCACGGCTTCTCCCTCCACGTCCTCCTTTTCCTCCTCTTTTTCCTCCTCCTTTTTTTCTTTCGTGAAAACGCCGTAGTTCACTCCACCGTTCCGTTCCAGCCAATCGAACACGTCTCGAATCATCTTCTCCTCGTAATTTCTCACCTCTTCGATCACTTCTCTCACGTCCAATCGCCTCCGAACATCTCTCCGCCACATGGCGCATATCTTATTCCTCACGCCTAAATAATGCGCCTCGCTGTTCCCTCCGTCTCTGAGTTGAATTTCAAAGTCTTTCTTTTCGAGGAACGAGACGCGTTCGAAGTCGAGACCGGCGGAGGAGGCGGCGATTTGTTCTTGACTCAGCGGCGAAGAATCATCGTCGGAATCGGAATCGACGAATAAGTCGTCCAAAGCGAACTTCGAGGAGCGTCGGTAGCCGACTTTTCGCCTGTGGTGATGATGATGCGTCGTTACGGTGGTAGTCTCAAAGGTGGTTGCCATTTTTTGTGTGCTTTTCGTTCGTCGTTATGTAAGTGTTGTTTGAACGAATAAAAGTGAAGAATCCGTCACTTAAACGAGAGCGAAACGGACTCGTTTGAAGGACGTCTTCGGATGAAGAAAAAAACGTATTACGACGTCTTGAACGTCTCGCCGTCGTCCACGCAAACTGAAATCAGAAAAGCGTACCACAAATTAGCGATTCAATGTCACCCGGACAAAGTCAAAGACGATGATGAGAATTCCAACGCAGAAGGGAAAAAGGAAGAAAAAACGGAACTGTTCAAGAAGATTTCAGTCGCGTACACGTGCTTATCCGACCCTTCGGAGAGAGAGAAATACGACGAGAGAATACGAGGAATATATGGGGGTGGTTTGATGTCTGGGAGGAACTTTTATTCGGACGAGGAGGATGATGATGTAGACGACATATTCGGTGATGATGAGGACCAATTTTCCTCGCAAGATTTGGAGCGAAGGCTGTTTTGCGCGAGAGTCGGCATCGCGGAGTGCGTGGTGAGAGTCGTTCGAGTGACTTTAGAAGATATATTCGAAGGGAATAAAGTATACGTAGAATCTGTTCCGGTTTTTAAGGCGGATTTTATACGGAAGAGAGTGGTGCCGTCCGTCGCGCGAGTGCGCGTGGTCGTTCCGAGAAACGCGCGAGACGGCGATACGATGTACTGTCGAAGCGACGGAAGTCAAATGCAACGCGTCGCGGTTGTCATTCGGGAGAAACCGCACGAGATTTTTTCGAGGAGCGAGAATAAACGAGACGATGTGGTAGCCTTGATTCGATTGACGAGGAAAGAGTGCGAGGAAGGCGCGGTGAAAATAATCAAAGGCTTGAACGGCAGAGAGATACAATTAAAGGTGAACAAAGGCGCGGTGGAAAGAGGGAAAGACAAGTGGCACACGGTCGTTGGGGAAGGGTTTTACATCTCCAAGCCGAGGATGGACGTGAACACTGGGATTGAAGCGACGACGACGAACGGTCAAAATCAAGGGAGTCGGGGCGATTTGAGGGTTCGATTTCGACAAATGTCCGGGTTCGAGGCGTTTTGGAGGAAAGGCTCTCGATTGTGGTGGGCGAAACGTATCGGTGGATCGATCGTGGCGTACGCGGCTTTGGAATTAGGTGCGACGGCTCTGTTGCACGTGCTGCTCGACGCGTGGGATATTTTAGAAGGACCCGGGGATCAGTTATTTTTAGATTCGTTTCCGGGCTTGTACGGGATTATCCCTTCGACGTCGATTATATTCGCCGGACGGGGAAGAGCCGGGAACGAAGGCAGCGAGACGTTACATAGAAATATAAACAAGGCATGGAACGCGCCTCGCGATATGCCGGATAACATACGGTCGGACCCGCCACCGCGCAGACCATTTTCATTCTTTCGGCGGTAGTTTTAGGTACTAAGAAGGTTAAAGAAAATATTGTAAAAAAAATAGTATTATGTTAGTACTAGTGTTAACTTTTACGCGTGTACGTAGCAGGTACTTCAAGGTACCAAAATTCAGCGTGAAGTACTAATCGTACCAATCGTCGATGTTCGCTTGGCCGCCGAACGCGTCGGCCAGCCCGTTGACGCTATTCGCGAATTCGTCCTCGGTTTTCTTGCTTTTACTTTTCTTCTTTTTCGATTTGACTTTTTCTGGCGCCACGTCGTTCCAGAATCGATCGTCCGTTTGATGATTGCCATACTTTCTCAAATCTGGTTGTCCAGAATTGATGGGGCCGCCTCCCCAGCCGCTCGGCGCGGGTGGGTGGTGCTGGAACGATTGGCCCGGGTTCGCGCTATTTGTCGTATTCGTTGCACCACTACCCGGTCGTTGATCAATGCCCTGTTGTCCGTTCAAACTATCGCTCCAACCCGCGAGTTTCCCGCTCAACCAGCCTTTCGCTTTGTTCGCGGCTTCGTTCGCTTTCGCCACGGCGGTGTTCAAACTCACGCCTTGCGCAGGCGCGGGATAGTACGGTTGCGAGCCAAACCCATCGTATTGTTTTGAGCTCGACATGCCGTTGCCGTAACCCCCGCCGCCACCACCTCCAGACGGGAAAAGTTCGTTATAATCTGGTTGCACAGTTGATGACTTTTTCCCTTTCTTTACACTCGTCGGCGCCGCGTACACCGACGCCGTGTCTTGAAACCCGTTGTTCATGGCGATTCTGGCTTGCGCTTCCGCCCTCGCCGATTCCGCCGCTTTACGCATGCGTTCTTCCAGCTCCTCCTCTAAGGATTTCTCGGTCGTTTTCTTCTTCTTCTCTTTCTTCTCTTTCTTCTCTTTCTTCTCTTTCTTCTCTTTCTTTTCTTTCTTCTTCTCCTTTTTCTTAGGTTCTATCGGCGCTTTTACTTCCTTGATTGCTTTCTTGTGTTTAATCGATTTGTTCTTTTCTACGGTATCCGCGGAGATTTTCCATCCGATTTCTTCATCCTCATCGTCGTCGTCATCGCCCTTGCCAATCTTCTTGCTCAAACGTCTCGAGGCAAACTCGTCGTCGTCTTCGTCCGAACTGTTTTCGATATCCTCTACGCTACTACTATTTCCGTCGCTACTGCTACTACCTCCGCCCCCGTCGCTGTCGCTGCTCGCGTCCTCTGATTCGTCCTCGTCGCTACTCTCCTCGTCGTCATCGCTACTACTCAACGCCTTTTCGTCGTCTGGTTTTGCAAACGGATCAAACGTTGCCAACGTTGCTGACGATTGCTTCTTTTTTTTCACAACATCCACGTGCGCGGCCATCGCGGCGCCCATCCCGCCACCACTCATAGCCGCGACCACCACGGCGCGTTCCTCCGCGGTCATATTTTTTAAATGGTACGTCCGATCCTGCACGTCCGGGGTAGTTTTCAAATGTTTCACCCATTCTTCGGCGGATATGCCGCCTAAAAACTTCCCTTCGCAAAAACCTCGAGGTTTTGGCGGCGGCGGCGGTTTCCACCCGTCCTCTTCCTCCTCCTCGTCGTAATCCTTCTTGCGTTGATTCTTCTTTTTCGTCGCGCCGCCGCTACCGGTCGCCAGCAAACTCGGCTTGCCGCTGCTCGTCGTGTTTGCAAACATAGAATTCACCGCCGATGTCGTCGCCGTCGTCGTCGTCGTCATCACCACCGGCGCGTTATATTTTGGCAACTCCATCTTCACCACTTTCTTCTTCTCTTTCGTCTTCGTCTTCGTCTTCTTCTTGGTAAAATTCGAGTTCCCGTACGCGCTCGGAAACATCACGTTTTCCTCTTCTTCCGATTCCGATTCCGACTCCGACTCCGATCCGCTCTCGCTCTCGCTTTCGCTTTCGCCGCTGCTGCTCTCTTCGCTCTTCTTCTTCTTCTTCTTCTCCTTACTCTTCTTCTTCTTACTCTTCTTCTTCTTTTTCTCTTCCCCGTCGAGGCCGCCGCCTCTCCCTTCCGCTTTCTCCTTCAACTTCTCGCGATACTTCTCCGCCCATTTCGAATTGTACTTCTCTCTCGCCGGCGTGTGTTTCCCTACGTTCCCTTTCTTCCGCAAATACGCGTTCATGTTTTCGTTCCCCCCGTGTTTCATCAGAGATACCTGTTTCGCGTTCCAACTGTCCATCGTGATCGACCGCACGAACGACACGTGCACGCCTAAGCTCCTGTGTATGCCTGAACACCCCAAGCAGAGCCACAATCCGTTGGACACGGAGGCCCAGTCCGGGTTCCCGGTCGGGCAGTCCGCGCATACTTGGTTTCCTTTTCCTTCCTCCCTTTGTATTCTCGTTAACATTGATCGGTGGTCTTCGTGTTGTTGTTGTCGTTCGTTTCCTCTCGACATCCTCCTCGTTTCTCTTCTTCTTCTTCGAGAGCTTTTGCTCTTACGGAGATGTTTCCGCGCGCGCGGGTAATTTCCAATTCCAATTCTCTCTCTTTGCTCTCTTAAACTTCTTAATATTGCTTTCTCGGTGACGACAACTCTCGACGATGAAAAAAACGATTTCGTCGTTGTCCTCGTTCTTCTCTCTGCTTCTTATAAAGAGAGAGAGAGAGAGAGAGCGAGAGAGACTTCTTCTTTCGTAAAGGAGAGAAAGCCTTTAAGTGAAGCAAAAAGGCATTTAGGGTTTTGGGTTTAGGGTTTGGAAAATGCTGCGTTTCAACACCAAACAAAACGTCTGCCATTTCACACGCAACAACACAATAAACCGCGAAGATGACGACGCGTAAAGAAGAGAAGCGACGGGAACACAAAAAGAGCAACAAAAATGTGACTCTGTGGGAACGGAAAAATAACGCGTTGCGTTTCATCGAAGACGAGGACAGGACGACCAAAACGTTGTCCGATTGGGGGAGATCCTCCTCCGTGTCCTCGGTTGGAGGGACGAGCGTGCAGCACACGAACAACGAGAACGAAGACGCGTTGGAAGTGCTCGCGAATTCCGTGAACGTTATTTTTAGCGACACGAATAGTAAGAGTAAGAGCACTACAAATGAGAACGCGTCGTACGTGACGAAGACGGAGTTTGATTTCGCGATGCAAGCCGCGCAGAACGCGCTCAAGGCGAAAACGAGAGCCAACCACATGTTGACGTTACAAGCGAAAGCGGCGATGCAAAACGCGGTGACCGCTTTAAAGATAACCGAGAAAGAGTGTCAAACGTTACGAACGCAACTGATGGATTTGAGGCGAGATCCAGATTTAGCGACGGAGTTGATGATTGAAGACGCGCTCAGGCGAGACCGGGAGCAGCTCAGAGTGGCGAAAGAACGGGTGAAGAAACTGTCGAACGCGTATAGGATGTTACAGAACGAGATCGGGAAGGAGAGGTACGAAGCGGCGGCTTTTGTTAGCGGAGCGAGAAGAGGGGAAGAGGAAGAGGGAGGATACGAAGGAGAGCGAAGACGAAGAGAAGAGGGAGGCGGGACGACGTCGAGCGACGGCAACAAGCGCAATAATAGGAATACTACGCTCGTTTCAATTTTACCCGTCGCGATGGAATATCCTATTAAACTCGACAGAGCGCACGAGACGAGGACGATCGTTTTGGCGCAGTTGTGCATGCAAGGCTACGCGTTGGACGATTGCGAACGGGCCATGGAGGAGTTGCAATCGACGGATTTATACGAGTGTTTAGATTGGTTGGAGGAAAGGGAAGCGTTACGCGCTGTGTATAACGAAGAGACGTTGATGCTCAAAAGAGACGAGGAGGAAGAGAAGTTTGAAGAGGAAGAAGCTGAGGAGGAGGAGGAGGAATCTGAGGAAGATAGAGCGGCGAGACGACGGCGACAGCTGGCAGCCTCGAGATTAATCGACGACGAGACGACAGAAGATAACGACGACGACGACGACGATGAACGGAGTTCGTTCGAATTAGGTGATGAGTTTGATTACGCCAAATACGATTCATCGAATTTACGTTTGACTTCCGAAGAGTTGTACGCGGCAAGAGCAAGAGCGGTGCGCGTTTTGTGCGCGTGCGCCACGGATCCACCGTCGCGGCAAGAGCTTGATGAAAAAGAAGAACGACGAATGATGATGAACATAGAAGACAATCCCTTGGATTTAGGAAAGAAAGAAGAAGAAGAAGAAGTTTCGTTCGAATCGACAGATTTGGATGAAGACGATTCAGATTATGACGAAGAAGACGACGACGATAACTCGGAAGATTTAAGCGCGAAACGTAGAGCGAAGGAAGCCAAGATGAACACGCGCGCGAACCAAATGCTCAACTCACCCATCCGAAAAGACAAACATGATTTGGCAAAATCGGGTAAGAATTTGTCGTCACTGACGTCCGAAATTGTCATGAAAAAGGATCCAGAAGTTTTGCGGAAGGAATATTACATTCGAAGAGATAAGATGGCGTTCAGTTTTCGCGCGATTGTCGCGCTGACGAAACTCGCCGAATCTGCATCTTCTTCGTTTTTTATCTTACACAACGGCGGGTTACGCGCCGCCACGGAATGCTTGCGGAAATACGGAGAAACTTCCTCATCGTGTGCGAGAGCATCGTTCGCGCTGATTCGACAATTCGCCAGCGGTGGCGGAGGAGGAGAGGAGAATGGCGCCGACGATTTTTTCTCCTCCGTAACGGCGAAACATTTCGTACAAACCGAACGGTTTCGCATTTTGCCCTTGCTCGTTTTGCGCGCCGTCGAGGCACGAATGGAAGATTTCGACGTCGTTTCAGATGGACTGAAGTGTTTGTGGACGTTAATTGCGCTCGGCGGCGATCGAACGCGGAAGCAGTTGTTGAAGAGCAACATCGCGTTCACTATTCGAGACGCATTGGCGGTGTCGAAGGACGACGACGAACAATACCGCGGTCGACGGTTTAAGCGCGTCATCGGATGTGGGTTGGCCATGTGTTTAGATTGCACGGATGCGCAGGAGTTGTTCACTAGACTGAGCATACCAGGATTGATTCGAGCGAAGTTGATTGAGTTTCCTTCGATTAAGTTTTCTGGCGAATTTGCAGATTTGCGAGAGTTTCTGGCAAGCGCGAAGAAGAAGCCCACGCAGTGATTATGTATTCTAGTATTCTACTTTACAACTACTACTACTAATATTACTACACGTGTTCTTGTATCTACCGTTTCTCTTTCTCTTTCCTACTATAATACGTCTCTCGCTGAATCGTTCTTTTCTTTGGCGGTTCCAGCTGCCATCTCGCGTTGATTCGGTCTTGAAACATTTCGTTTAGCTCTTTGACTGTGCTTTCGGAAAACATGTTTGATCTCACGTCGCACTCTTCGCAGACCGTGTTTTCAGTCATGGCCCTTTCGAGCGATTCTGCGCTTTCATCCGTGATTTCGTTCCTTTGTAAATCCAAACCAAACAAAGTTACATTTTCCGACAACGCTTCAAATACTTCGTACGCGCCAGCGTTGTATATTTTATTATACCCCACGTTCAGTTGCTCCAAGCCTCGATTGTCGCACTCGTCTACTAACAACAAATCCGCGAGACCTTCGGCCGCGACTTCGTCCAAATCGTTCCCTCGCAAATTCAACAACTCTAGTTCGCTGCCATTTTCAATCTGCGCGGCGAGTGACGATAAAGCGTCTCTCACCGTTCTCCCGCCGCCGATGTCGTTGCACGCAAAGTTCAACGATTTCAACTTGGCCAAGTTTCCTTGATCAAACTTCCAATTCTCAACGATACACTTGAAGCCTTCTCGTTTGAGCGTGTTGCAGGATAAATCTAAATGCTCAATGCGAAGCAAGCGCAGGAGGTCGCCGGCATCTTTCACTCCTTCAGAAGAAATTGAATTAAAACCGAGCAGTAAAACTTTCAAACTTTTACTCGCGCCGCTACCACCTGGCGATAACAACGTCGCGCACCCTTCGTCGCCAATCCCATTGTGCGCCAAATCCAACCGTTTCAAAGTTGACTCGTCGTTGTGTAAAACCGAAGACGCCAGCGAAAGCGCGCCATCAGCGCCGATTCTGTTTGACATTAGATATAACCGCGTCAAACTTAAATGATGGGAAGCTGTCATGAGTGCGGTTACACCGGCGTCGGCGATATCGTTCGAGGCTAAATCGAGCCATCGTAGGCGAATTGGGTATTTTGCGCTTGGATTTTTGTACCCTTGACGAGTCAAAGCGCCGCCTAAGGACTGAGCCCCGTTATTCGTGCATGCAGATTTTCTCAGCGCGAGTCTGCGAAGGCTCTTCCACCCACTTCCGCCGTTTTCACCCTCGATTGTTCTCGCCACCGCACGAATTCCACCGTCGCCGATGCGTAACGACCAACTCGCGTCAAATCTCGAGACACCGTTTTTCGCCGCCGCCGGACAAATTTCTGTCAATGACTTTTCGCACGCCGCGTGTACCTTCAATCCGACACACGCCAACGTAAACGAAAGCTTCTCAAAATCTCTCGTCGATACTTTCCCCGCTGGTGTTGTAGCGAATGCCCGCCAATTATTTTCCAGACACCACACCAAGTCCCGTACGCTCTCGTCGAAATTGTTCACGTCCGGATGATGCTTTCGCACGTGCTCGATCAAATGACTCACGTTACACGTCAATCGTCTCAACTTGAAACCCATCGCTAAAGCTTTAATTTCGTTCACTTTAAATTTTCCGTTCTCGCCCAAATCAACCGCCACAATCTCCTCTAAATTACCACACTTCTTCGCCACCTCCATCAACATCGCTTTGGTATTACCACCGTTCTCTTGCTTACACTTGCTCACGTCCAATTTTCTCAGCCACGCTTTCGCGACGTTTGCGATGGTGAGTAAACTTCTTCCCTGACTAAAAATGGATGGCGTCACCTTCACGTTCCTGAACGCGCGTTTCGCCAGTTCGTCGTTTGCGTCCTCCGAATCGTCTTTCTTCTTCGCCAACGTCGCCGCGACTAAACTCTTCGCGTCTAATTTCCCGCAAATGAGAGCTGCCACGTCCACGTCTAACTCGTCAAGATACGGGAACATGAATTCCTCCTCGCTCGCATTATTCGTTGATGAAAACGCCTTCCCTTTCCACTCGTTCTCCCTCTCGCTTCTCTCATCTCGTTCATAGAAAAACTTATTCCGTCTGGCCGTTCTCGCCCACGGCCTCCCGTGTCCTCCAGATGCCGCGTTTAACGTCGGTCGGTCGCATCTGGAGGATTGAATGTCGGATTCTTTTTGTTCCGCGTCGCTCCAATCGGATTCTGAATCTGTCGAACACCACGTCGCCGTCGTGGCTTCTTCTTCATAAAATTCGTTGCCTTTATCATCACCATCATCATCATCGCCGCGCGCGGTGGTGGTAGTCAATCGCGCGAGTCGCGAGACGAGTTCTTCGTGCACGTCGTGGTGGTTCACTTGCGGCGCTTGCGGCTGCATTCGTGTGCGACGAGAGAAGATTTTTTATGAGGCGGTGGGAGAGAGTCGAGAAGAGAAAGAAAGAGAGAAAGAAGTGCAGTTGAAAAAGACGCAGATCTGATAAAACGTCTCGTATTGCACGAGTGGCTACATCCGCGACGTGTCTTGTTTGAATGCAAAAATATTAACGCACCCAGACTTGGTACACGTAGCTTATAGAGCTATTCGAAGGTAGTCCGCCGGGGTAATTAGAGGTAGGGGTTCCTTTATCTGTACCCTGTACCGTCAACTTTGTGTCTGTGTGTGTAATCAAACCGCCAGGCCCATTGCACTCATACACGTTCGCGTCGTGATCCCACTCGCCCGTTAAAGTACCCGGATAGGTGTCCGTTTGCGTCATGTATATATAATCCCCGCCTAAGCCGATCATCGCATCATCGTTGATGCAGGATAACCCATTATTATTATCCCCGAGTACATTATTATTGACGTATCTGCACTGTTCTGACGTCATAAAACGCAAAGCATTGTTTCCGTAATGAAAGTTAATATATAACTCGCCCCCTTGTTGGGTTATTGGATCGTAAGGGACATTCTCAGCGCCCACTCTCGCAGTGTACTCGTACGTATGACCATGACCGGTGTAGCAGTTTGCCGAAGTCGCGCGCGTGTAATCGAGAAGTGATTTCGTCGCATTACGGAAAGGCCAAACAGTGTACGCTTGATACGAGCCGTCCGATGCATACCCAATCGTGATCATAATCTCTTCCATGCCTTTTGCACTTACCACGTCGCCATTGACGTAATCGTTATCTATTACGGATGAACTCATAGGTTCGCTCGAAAGAGATTGCGTCCAGTACGACGAACCGAATCCCATACTGTGTCCGTCGCTGGGATTCACAGTGTATGCGAGTTGCCATCCCCCGCCTTCAATTTCTACGTTGCAATATATATCCTGTCCATTTG
>Ga0255771_1000331_pt1 | contig 53997 bp, 28 predicted proteins | sample 011ome_19_FD_179969 | JGI IMG/M metagenome (GOLD analysis project Ga0255771, IMG submission 179969) | Coastal salt marsh microbial communities from the Groves Creek Marsh, Skidaway Island, Georgia - 011510BT metaG (version 2) | ecosystem: Environmental > Aquatic > Marine > Intertidal zone > Salt...
GATCTAACCTCGCGCGCAAGTACGCGCGATCCATCTTTAAAAAGTAAACAAACACACCAAATCTGATTTCAAATTTGAAATCAGATGCCAACGGGAGAAAGAATTGAAGAGGAGAATAAAAAGCTCGCTTCGAAACCACTCGCGCGCTTCACGAACAAACTCCTCCTTCCTCGGAGGAAGCAAAAAAGAATCTCTCTTTCCTCCTGAAAACTCTCAAAGCCGTTTTTCGCGTTGTTGGAAGAGTGCTCCTCTTCTTCTTCAGAAAAAGAAAAGGAATGTGATGAGAGTATAAATTATGTGAAAACCCTCTGATTTATGAGCTCGTTGGTTGCTCTTTTTTTTTTCTCTGAATTGAAAACAAAAAAAAAGAAGCCGTTTCGTCAGAATTTTTGTTTCCTCCTGACTTTTTCTTTTCCCACGAGAGAGAAAACATTAAGAAAAACATGGACGGCGATGACGACGACGACGACGCGTCTTCTCCTCGAGAGGAGGATGCAAAGGAAAAGGTGGAGGATACGGAGGAACGAAAAACGCTCGAAAAATGGCGACACTCGTCGCTGCATCCCGAGGAAACGAGAGCCAGTCGATGGGCGTCGAAATTACTCTTTAACGCGGAAGTCGTTACGACGAACACTATGAAGAAGGACCCCGAACACTTCCAAAAACTACTCGAACGCGCTCGAATTGAACCGACGAAAACAACTCTGGAAACGTTATCGCAAATCGAGAAGGATTTACCGAGAAGTGGACACACGTTCGAGAAGTGCGGGCTGAGCATACCCGGGGACAAGATGTGGAATTCGTTGAAACACGTACTGTTGGCGTTCGCCCAACACGATCCCGCGACGGGGTACGTGCAATCGATGAACTTTATTTGCGCGTTTTTTTTGCTCTCTGGGATGGACGAGGAGAGCGCGTTTTGGTGCTTAGATGGTTTGGTGAATAGAATCGTACCTGGATACTTTACCGAAGGGATGGCGAAAGCGATGGAGGACCAGCGGGTGTTTTCGAGAGTCGTGAATAAGATTGAACCGGAGTTGGGGGTACACTTGGACGCGTTAGGCGCGGATAACATCGTCAGCGCGATTACGAGTTCGCAGTGGTTGTTGACGTTGTTCGTGAACGTGCTGCCGACGCGGTGTACGTTTCGAGTTTGGGATCGGGTTATCGAGAGCGGGCATCGCGCGCCGTTGTTCGCGGCGAGTTGCGCGTTGTTGGGCGGGGTCGATGCAAAAAAGAGGTTGTTGGAAGCGACGGAAATGGGTGAGGCGGTAGAGCGATTGCAGAATTTAGGGAAAGAAGTTGGTAAGGACGAAGAGAGCATGGTGAACTTTGAGTCGAGGTTTGATCGTTTGTGCGAACGCATCGACGGTACGTTCATCGAAGTCGTCGAGGCGGAGGTATTGGAAGAGGAAGGCGACGTGACGACGTGTTTGAAACGCGAAAGGGAGGAAGTTTTTCAGAAAGTGTGTTCTGAAGACGTCATTTTAGCGATGGAGATTTGTAAGAAACAGCACAGAGAGAAGACGAACAGTAGTAGGAATAGCACCGAAGGGGAGAACAACGAAAACACGTTGAAGTTGGAGAAGAATAAGATTCTCGGGAAGACAACCGTCGCTTCGTTCTCGCAGGTTTTGTTTGATGATTTGAGCGTCGTGCAAGCGGCGACGGAACAAGAGGAGGAGGAAGAGCTCGTGGACGACTTGGAGTCGCTCGATGGTGATTTGGTTTCCGACGACGATAGCGATGACAGAAATAAGAACAAGAACGCCGAGGAAGATGTGAATGCGTCTTCGAAAGAAGAAGATGCCGATATGAATGATGATTTTGATGGAAAAGGTAGTCGAAACGAGAGCAAACAAAAAGAGCGAAAGCAAGAACTCACCGAAGATGAAATCCCGCCTAAAGCTGGCATTGCCATAGATGCAAGCGTCGCGGTTATCGAATGTATCTTGAGTCTCGAGCGCGAACTGCGCGTGTGTATTTCCGATACCGCCTCGCGCGGTATCGCGCAGCTCACCACCGAAGCGGCGCTGGTATCCGTGCGCGCGATTTCGTCCTCCGATCTCGCCGTGCAACGAGAAACGTTGGTTGAAGAATTGAGAGATTTTCGCGAAGGATACGAAGAATGTTTGAAAAGAGACGCGTTGGATTTGTCGAAAGTACAAGTTGATAGACAAGCGTTGGCGTGGTTAAACGTAACGCTCGAACGCGGCGAAAGAGTCTTGTTTCAAATGGGCGTAGTAAAGAAAGTCTTACAGAATATCTTGACGAGAATGAAACTCGTGGAGAGTAATAGTGATGCTTTTACTGCTCATCTCACGGCTACTGGTTCAGATATGAGCACGCCAATACCAATCAACAAGTCGGTTGTCGAAAAGGAGTCATCGCCTGCGTCTTTACAGCGCCGCGTAGGATTTAGCGCTTCGCCTCCGACGACAACAACATTCAATTCTGCTGGAAGAGCGAGCATGGATAGCACGAATAGCAGAGACACGAACACAAATAATTACAACAACAACAACAACAACGATTGGGAAGACATCGAGAAGAGTGAACTGAATCAAATTATCGAAGCCGAGAAGATTGAGCTCATCGACCCGAAAGAGGTCGATGAGACGAAACTCGAAAACGATAGAGTCTTTGCGCAAGATATTAAACACCTCCAAAGACTGGTCGAAAAAACAAAAGATAACGCGCGAATAGATTTAGAAACGCTTCGTTCTTTTTACGAAGTAAAGAAATCAACATTTTCACAGGAAGACGTTCGGGGTAAAACGGCGATTGAAAACTGGAGCGAGTTTGCGCGGAAATCAAGACGCGAAAGAGACGCGACGTGCGGGAAGAAAATTGCCGCCGGGGTGGAAACGCTGGTCGCGCCTTGGGAACAGAGCAAACGCGAAGCCGATGAAACGATTGTTAATGACGCGTTAGATGGCGACATCGAAAAGAATCTGGACGCGATGGAAGAAGCGACGAAACTCACCGACGAGATTGAAAAAGAAGATCATCGGTTGCACGCCGCGCGGTCGACGATGAATGCGATCGACGCGATGATTTCCAGACGCGCGCAAGCGTTAGAGCGCGAAATAGAATTGTTCGGACGCGTAAAGGATATACAAGCGGCGCGGTCGAGATTGCGTCACTCTTTGTTAAACGAAATCAAACTCGCCAGAGAGGACATTGAGCTCGTCTTGAACGCGCGATTAGACGCGAATCATTTCCAGAAATCTATCGACGATAGTTTAGAGAAGTGCAAAAGGATTCAATCGATAAGTGAGACCGCTGTGAAAACCCTTCTTCTCGCTTGGACTACGTTCATCGAAAAGACGACCGTTGAAGTAGCCATGCACTGCGTCTCTGTCGTCGATGCCTCGGTCGAAGTTGCAAATTCCGTCGCTCAGCGGCTGAACGCTGAAATTAAAGAAGTCTTGAGAGAACAACAGAAACAACGCGAATTGGACGCCGCCAAGAACGCCGCCGCTGGAAAAGAGTACGAAGATAGCCCAATACAGCGCCAAACAAATAAAGCATCTGGCTTCCTCGCGAGTAAAATGGAATCCTTGAACGCTTCGTTGGAAGGTTCGAGATTGGCGCAAAATTTTTCAAAGTTTAAGCAACGCGCCAACGAAAAGGCGTCTGAGTTTGTGCAACAAGTCAACGCGAGCGGCGACTTATCCAGACAAACGAGCACGGAGGATTCTATCATGGGCTACGAAAACAACTCCAACGATTCTTTGACGGGAACCCCAACGGTGTCCACGCCCACGTTGCTCGCGAAGATGATGTCCAACGCCACCGGCACTCCGAGAGAATCGAAACATTTGGTCAAGTTGAAAGAGGAAGCCGCCAGGGTCGAGCAAAGAAACCAAAGGTTGATGGAAACGAAACGTTCGCTGAGAGAGCTGCTGATGAAGCATTAGTAAATATAACAGTACATACCATTAGTGCGCGTGTTTTAGAACTTTAGTTTGTAGATTATGTATAGAAAATATACTGCGTAATCAGGTAATACTTACAAATTTCGTCTCTCGCTCGTTCGCCAACAGCGGGTGTGTATAAGAGCGAGTGTGGATAAAATAAAAATACAGAATGTCATCTCTTCCCTTTCGAGAGATACCCTGGTGACACCAACCAAAGCGCGCGCGATCAATCAACACGCCGCGGCCAACCGTTTCTTCGTCGTTTGGCTCGCCATGTTTGATCCGCCATCTAAGTTTCTCTTGTTGTTGTCGTTGCCAGTCGGCACTGCGCTATCTTCGTCGTTATCCTGTTTATTGTTATCCTTGTTGTTTGAAAGCGGTGCCAAAAAGTTTGTTCGGCGAAACCTCGTCCCACACGCGTTGCACAAACACGGTTTACTCGCCGGCCCTCGTCTCCATTGCGGTGAGTCCAACGCGCCGCAATGGTCGCACGGCCCGCCCGGTTTACACCCCGGCGGTAACTCTCTCGCATTCGTTCCTCTCGCGCTCTCTTCTCCGCCTCTGTTGTTGTTGTTGTTATTATTAGTATCAGTATCCGTCGCGTTCTCTTTCTTCTTCTCCTTCCCGGACGAGACCCCGCCGCCACCGTTCGTATCTTTCTTTCTCTTCTTTCCCGACGAATTCGTCGTCTCGTTCGTCGTGCTCGGACTTTGGCTCCCTTCTTTCGCGCTTTCCGTGCCGTCCGAGTTCGCGCCTTGTTGAAGTTGTCTCCCACCACCCCCTTTTCCTCCTCCCAGTCGACTGCTCGGAACCTTCGTCGCTGTTATATCGTTCTCGTCTTGTTGTTGCATCATTCGTCCTCCTTCTCCTCCTCCTTCGGACCCATACGTGGTGTGTAAAAACGTCTCCACGTGGTGATGATGGTGATGGTGATGGTGCGAAATCGACGCAGAGTTCACGTGTCCTCCTCCCGTGGACACTTCTTGCGAGCGCATGAGTTCTCTTTCGAGCTTGGCGATTTCCTCGGCCTGAGGCGCGACCGAGCGCCCGTCTTCGTCTAAACGAACCAACGCGTACCATCGCTTGGTGGTCGTTTCGGTCGTTGTGGTCGTCGTTTGCATTAAACTCGGGTATACCGAGCTCATATTCTACGTAAACGAAAGAAGAAGGATTTTTGCTTTTTGTACGCGTCTTTTCGAGAAGAGAATTGGACGACGACGCGAGCGAAGAAGAGTAGACTAAAAGGAAATATCTTTCAGAGGCAAATTTCTCTCTTCAACTCTTCTTTCGCTTCTCCCTCAACACCAACCAAAAGAAGGTAAAGAAGAAGTGCGACAGAAAACACTTCGCGTTTCTTTTCAATTGCACGTCTTCTGTGCGTGTTTTATCGCGCGAACGAGTTTGTTCTCACCACGAATAATGCGTTTCTCGAATGAGGAAATATATACTCGAGCGAGAAGATAAAATATATTTGCCAGACAGAGAGAAAGAACAGCCCAAGAATAGAATTTTTAGAGAGAAAACAGCAGAGAAACAGAGAGAGAGATGAAAATTCCGAGCGCTTGTGGCCCCTGGTTCTTCGCCTTATCCGACGGAAAAAAAAATTGTGTTTAGGGTTTTCATTTTTTTTTAAAGGCAAGTCTATTAAATTCTTTTTTTGATGAGAAACACAAAAAAACATCATCGCGAGAGGAAAAACGCCGCAATATAAAAAGTGACTCTTCTTGTGTTTTTTATTACATTTTAAAGAGAGATGTTCTTGAGCAGTTTGAACAACAACGCGAGGACGACGACGACGACGAGCGGTGGTGGTGGTGGTGGAGTCTGGTCTCGCGCTTTTCTCGGGAGCAGTCGTAGGAGCAACGTCTCAGCTGCGCGTCGTCGTTCTTCTTCTTCTCAACGAAATCATCATCATCAACAAAATCGACGAGTCTTGGTCGTGACGGCGGCGAAGAAAAAGAAGAAAAGTAGTTCCTCAAAGACGACGACGAGCAATGATGGCAAAGAGAAAGAAGAATTGGATGATTCGTCGACGGCGGAAGCGTTGCCGAGGATCGAGGGCGATCCGACCGTCGATGTGAGCAGCGAAGATGTTATTGGGGAAGATAAAAGAGCTGATGATGCTTTCGAGGAAGGAGGGGCTGCTGATTCTTTGGAGGAAGAAGAAGTCGTCGCGGTTTCGGAGATACCGAGGCCGAAGAAGAAGAAAGGGACGAAAAAGTCGCAAATGGTGTCCTCCTCTTCGTTTAATATCGCGAGCGCGGACCCGACGTTACTCGGCGCCGGTGTTGGGGCGATTGGATTGATTGCGTATTTTCTTTGGACGAAGATGCAAAAGCGAAGGGCGAAGAGTTCGCCGGAGGGGGAGGACGAGGAGGTGTTTGATATGGGCGGCGGCGGTGGTAGTGGTAGTGGTGGTAGAGGAAAAGAAATTGGTGCTGCGCAAACTGCTACTGGTGGTATCGACAAGGCGTCAGATTCCGATTTTTACGCTTCGTTGAACAAAGCGGCGAAATCGGGCGGGGTTGAAGGTACGGGCGAGAACGCTCCAGTCGGCGCTTCTAACTTGCCGCCTGGATTGCGCATGTTTACCACCATGGATGGCGAAGAAGGCGAAGATGGTGGCGGCGCGTCGACGTCGACTTCCTCCGAGAAAACAAAAGAAAAAGAAAAAGTAAAACCGAAACAACCACAAAGAGTACAACCGATGAGCAGAGAGTTCAAGCGCTTGTGTAGAGATTGCGTCGACGAATTGAGACGGTTCCAAACGGTCGATTTGAATGGGCGTAAACTCGGCGACGATGGCGCAAAAATCATCGCCGAAGGCATCGCGTTCAACGAAACCGCGTCGTGCGTTGACTTTGGCGCGAACGGTTTTGGTGAAACCGCCATGCTTGCCATTACCGAAGCCATGTCGCAAAATAAGAAACTGCGCATGGTTTCCTTCGCCTCCAATCCGTTGCTCGACGTAGGCGTCATCGCGTTGGCAAACTATTTGAAAACCGATACAAAAATAACGACGTTGAACATAAACTCGTGTTCGTTTGGCGACGATGGTGCCAAAGCCTTAGCGGAGGCGTTGAAATCAAACACCTCGATCACTTCTTTGGAGATGAACAACAACGCCATCGATTACGAAGGTTCCACCGCCTTGGCGCAAGCTTTAGCACAAAACGACACGTTAGAACACGTCTCTTTACAAGGTAACTACGTCGGTGCCTTAGGCACAGTCGCCTTAGCAAACGCTTTGGTGGACAATAGCAGCTTAAAATCGCTCACGTTGAACGGAAACGATATTGGAAACGAAGGGTGCGTCAAATTATGCGAAGCTTTGTCCAAGCGCAAGACGAAATTGACCAACTTGGACATTGGAAACAATGCCATCGGTCCAGATTCTGGCGCTGCGTTGTGCGATTACCTCAAAGATGACGACGCGTTGACCCACTTGAATCTTTACATGAACGAACTCTCCGACGACGGCGCGGTCAAAATGTCCCCCGCGTTGAAGGACAACGCGACTTTGAAAAACCTGGACATTGGCGGGAACAACATCGGCGCTCTCGGTGCTATGGCTCTCTCCAAATCCTTGAAGGAAAACACCGCGTTGACCACTTTAGAGCTCGGTTATAACCCGATAGGCAAAGACGGCGGCATCGCACTCGCTGAATCCCTCAAATTCCACGCCAAAATCGAAACGCTACGCGTCGGGTGGTGTAAAATTGGCAAAGAAGGCGCCGCCGCCCTCGCCGACACCATCACCTACAACGAATCCCTCACCACCCTCGATTTACGCGGCAACGAACTAGGGGACGACGGCGTCCGCTCGTTGGGCAAGTCATTAGCCGTAGTCAACGAACATTTAAGCACGTTAGATTTAGGCTACAACGAAATCAAAGACGAAGGCGCGTTCGCCTTGGCCGCGGCGATTAAAAACAACGCCGAAGGCGCTTTGGAAAACGTTTCCGTCAACAACAACTACATCACAAAGTTAGGCGAAGTCGCGCTCATCGAAGCCGCCGAGTTAGTCGCCGAGTTGAACGAAGATAGAGAATTGTACGTACAGTTTTAATTTATTATTACACCACCATAAGAAGACATCATCATCAACACTCCATCGAAACGAAAGAGAGCGAGAGCGAGAGGAAAATTTTCTTCCATCCATACTTTGGGAAACTATTCGTCACATCAAAATGGCTTCCCCCGATTCCGACGCAGACGCAGACGATAGACGCCCCCACGCTTTAGATACCTACACAAGGAGAGGCGTGACCTATATGTTTGGACCAAAAGTTCTCACGCATCCTATACTTTTAGCCATCGATCAGGGCACCACGTCGACGAGAGTCATCAAATACGAACTCCTTGGTTTTCATTACAAAGAACGAGACGGCGAGCGCAAAGATTTGAGACCAATCCAATCCGCGCAACATCCACACAAACAGATACATCCCAAACCCGGATGGGTGGAACACGACCCGGAAGAAATCATCGAGAACATAAAAAAATGCTACCGAGAAGTCGGTGGCGCCTTTACCATGGCAGTGGGAATCACAAACCAACGCGAAACAATCGTCGCCTGGGATTCGGAAACCATGAAACCGTTACACAACGCCATAGTGTGGTGCGACGCGAGAACCGCGGAGATCGTCTCGCGGTTTTCAGAGAAGGAGAAACATATGGTGTTTCAGAAAACAGGTATGCCAATATCGACGTACTTTTCCGCGACTAAAATGAGGTGGTTGTTGGAGAATTCAAAGGATGTGCAAAAAGCGGCGGCGCGAGGTACGTTGCGATTCGGGACCATCGACAGTTGGATCGTGACGAAGTTGGGAGCGAGGCGCGACAGTAATAACCAGGAGTTACCGAATGTGCACGTTACCGACGTGACAAACGCGTCGAGATACTTGTTAATGAACATAGAGACGCTGGAATGGGACGACGATTTGTTGAATTTGTTTGGGATTAAGAAAGAGTGGTTGCCGAGGATCGTATCGAGCGCGGAGCGCGTGAGCGGATGGGCAGGTAACCCCTCAGTCACGAAAGACAAAGAAAAAATCGAGCTAGAAGTTTATGGTATTTTAGGAGATCAACACGCCAGTGCGCTCGGACACCGTTTACGAGAGGGTGATTCGAAGAACACGTACGGAACTGGGTGTTTTGCCATGCGAAATACCGGGAAGACGATTACTCGATCCAAACGAGGTATTCTAACCACCGTGTGTTGGAAATTGGGTAAGGACGAGGAAGCAGAGTACGCGCTAGAAGGGGCGGTGGCTGTTGGTGGCGAATGTATTCGATGGCTCAGAGATGAAATGGAGTTGGTGAGCGATGCGAATGAAGTTGAGGAGTGTGCGAAAACGGTAACAGATACTGGAGGCGTAACGTTTGTGCCCGCGTTTGGCGGCTTGTTCGCGCCGCACTGGCGGGACGATAGTCGCGGCGTTATCGTTGGATTGACGAGATACGCAAAAAAAGCGCACATTTGCCGAGCGGCACTGGAAGCAATAGCTTACCAGTCCATGGAAGTACTCGAAGCGATGGAGTTAGACTGCGAAGAGAATAGTAAGAGCAAGAAGAGGAAGAAAACTTCTTCTAGCGATGGTGATGCGAAACTCCTATCCGTGGACGGCGGCGCGAGCGTGAACGATACGTTAATGCAAATACAAGCGGATGTTTTAGGCAAAAGTGTGCGCAGGCCGGCCAACATTGAGACAACCGCATACGGTGCGGCGCTCGCGGCGGCAATTGGCGCGTACAAGAGAGGGGTATACAGCTGGTACGGCAATAGTAAAGAGCCGATGACGGTAACAGACGTTTTGGGTGAAGACAATCAAAATGCTAACGATGGATCGAAACTCTTCGAGTCGAAGAGCACAAAAGAGGAGCGGGCAAAAGGGCGAAGTCGATGGGAGGACGCGTTACAGCGCACGTACGGATTAGATACGTATTGCGATAAAGAATAGTCGTATAACATGTAGCGCGATGCGTGCTTCTTCTTTGTTACGCCTTTTGTATTACCAAGAAACAAATTTTCGTCGTGTTCTCGCCATGTAAAATTCCATCCTCTGCTTTTCGCAAACGAATTTTTCTTTCTCGAGAAGCCGAATTACTTACGCGCGTGACATCGCGCTTTTCTCGACCGGCGGTTACGCGCCGAATCGCGTCGACGACGATCTCTCGTCGTTCTTTCAAACTCTCTCGCTCGCGAAAGAGAGATTATCGTAAAGTGAAAGATCTCGTGCGTTACCTCCCGATGTACACACGTGCAAACACATCAATCACATCAGCCATTCAAACTCAAATTCTCAAACTTCGGCTTCGGAATAGCTTTTATCGCCGCGTTGCTGTTTTGCTTTTGGTGTTGTTGTTGTTGTTGTTGCTGCTGCTGCTGCTGCTTCGGCGGCAGTTTCTTGTTTTGTTGCGGTTTCTTTTGCGGTTTCTTCTTATTTTGCGTCAGCGCTGCCGCTGGAGGCGGTGGCGCCGGTGCCGACGGCATCGCGTCTCTCCTATAATCCGGATCCAACAAATCTGCATCCGACCCTCTCTTTACTATGGGTGGATCTAAATCTCTCCTAAAATCTGGATCGTTCGCATCCGCCTCTCGCATTCTATGTTTCCTCCTCCCGTTCCCGCCGGCTTCGTCGTCGCTCTCGTCCTCCGAATCCGTCCCGTCCATCTCCCCGTTCCTCACGTTCTTTGCCTTCCTCTCAAACTCGTAATTCCTCTCCCTCGCCTCTCTCGTCGCCGTCTGAAACTTCCCTTCCTCTAACTCCAACGCCATCTTCAAAAACGAAAACTTCCCGGCGTTGACCTTCTCCAAGTTGTTCATCTTCGCCTGCTTCATCTCCTCGCGAAGTTCCGCCAGCGCTTTCGACGGTTCCGGCATCCGCACGCGTCCGTGTTTATCCAGCCACTCTCTCTTCTTCTGCATCCTCTTTTCCGACAACTTTTTAGGTTTATCGCCGCTCTTTTTCTTCGTTTCTCCTCCTCCTTTCGACGAATCGCTCTTTCCTCTGTTGATGTTATTGCTCGCGTTCGTCTTCGTCCTCGTCGGCGCGGATATCCCGAGTTTCTCTTTCCTCTCCCGTTCCTCCCATTTCAATTTCGAGGCCTCTTTAAACCGTTTATCCACGATCGCTCGTTTCCTCTCCTCTTCCCATCGTTTCATATCCGAGTCCAAAAACTTATCCTTGTTTCGTTCTTTATACGCTTCGAGTTTCTCTTGATCGATGGCTTCTTTCGTTTTCGCTTTTCCCGTTTTCTCGTCGAGAGGACGGAACACGAATTCGCCGGTCTTTTCGTCTCTGACGCGGAGGAGCTGCTGACCGCCAATGAGGACGACTTTTTGATCGTCGCTCGCTTTATTCGGAGGAGGCATGGTTTCAGAGTAAAAGAGAGAGAAGAGAGAGACGTTTGAACGCGCGATTCGCTCGCGCGAAAGAGAAGACCAAAGTTCTTCTTTAGTGTTGTTCAGATGATGAAAAAAAGTGAAGTAATTGAAGTTGATTTGGTTTCAAGAGTATTCGTATTACGCTCGATTCGAAGTACTGCTTAAAGTCTGATTGATGCCTTTAAAATGAAAAGTGAAGGAAACGAAGTTGATTTGGTTTCAAGAGTAGTATTGTCATCAGTATTACGCTCTCGATTCGAAGCACTACATGTAAGTCTGATTAAGCGACCAACAACCGTTCTTTCAACGCTCGCGGACTTTTTCTCGGGCGCATGTTCTCTCTTTTCAAAACAGTGCACGTGATTTTACCAGACGCTACAACTCGAAGGTCGTCGTTTGGCGCATCCGCGAGGCCGACCACGCGTTGGTCGAATTCGCACTGCACGTCTCTTCGAAGAAATCGCACCGAGGAAAAGGAGAGGAGAGAGGATGGATGTGCCCCTCGAGATGATTGAACAATCATATCCTCTATGACGTCGGTGAATATGGTCACGTTGGAGATTGAAGACACGACGACGACGCATTCGTCTTCAGATTTTAAAGACTCGAGCGCTTTCGGGCCGCCGATTAAGTCGGTTCTGTTTCGTTCGAACCAACGAAGGACGTCGACGTGCCACACCGAACGATGGTTTAATTCAGACGCAAAGAAGCGGATATTCGTCGCTCTGCGTCTGTCTGTTTCGCTTCTACTACTACTACTACTACCACCACTACCACTACTACTCGCACTATCGCTACTTTCTCTATCCCAGTTGCTGCTCTTCCTGCCTCCTCGACGACTCCTATACCGCGATTGACACGTAAACGATACCGTCGTCGTCGCAAAGTCGTCGTCGTCGTCATCATCACCACCCATCTTCCGTATCAAGTGCTTCACCACCCAACTCTTCTCCCTCTCGTCGTCGCTGATATTCTCTGCTATCACCGTGCTCTCCACTCGAATACGATCGCCTAAAATTGCCGGCGATACGTACTTCGCCTCTTCGATGTGGTCGCACCACCAAGCGCCGAATTCGTCGTCGTCGTCGTAAAACTCGCCTCTTTCTTCGCCTAAATCTTCTCTCGTCGTCAAAGTCGTCGCATCATCATTCCTCATCTCCAACAGCATATTTTCAAACGCTCTCGCGCAAAACCGGAAATAATTCGCGTAATACACCACGGCGTAATGGTCGGTATCTTCGATGTAGACGTCGAAATCACTCGTCGACTCGTTACGACTCGACGACACCAACACAGCCGTCCTCCTTCTCGTCGCGTCATCCTTCCTCAGCTTCCTCTCCGCGTGGTCCCGTTGTCCTCGCTCCTCGGCGTCGTTTGCCCTCCTCCTCCTCCTCCTCGAAAGAACAGAAGACGCGACGCCGCTGCCGCTGCAAAGACAACGCATCACAGATATCTGTTTTCGTTGGGTTTCATCACTGCTTTTGTTGTCCCAAAAATCTCTCCCTCCTTTCCCACTCCTCCTTGATGCGTAATAAATACACCACACGTCTCTCTTCTTTAGCACCCGAAATGAGAGCGCACTCTCGAGACCGAAACGCGAATATATATGTAGAGTTTCGATTTATGCTACGAAACAAAGGACGAGAGGAGGACAGAGAGCGCGACGAGAGATATCTTCTTCGCACTGCTTTTGTCCAAAAACTCTAAACCCTAAACAAAAAAAGAGCGCAAAAAAAAAGAGCGAATTTTTTTCCTCTCCTTCACGCATTCCAAACCCCCACAGATTACTTTACGCTTTATTCGAAAGAGAGAGACATATAGTTGTTCTCTCTTATTTTCTCTCTCTCTTGTTCTCTCTCTCTGTACGTATATCGTCCGTTTCGAAACTCTCTCTGTGTGTATATTCGTGTTTCGGTCTCGAGAGTGCGCTCTCATTTCGGGTGCTGAAGAAGAGAGACTCACACATCATACGTATCATACATATCAGAGTGTTTGGAGGAGAGATTTGGATTGGATCGACCCCGTAAAAAAAAAGAGTTTCGGAGCGGTTGGAAAGAGGGAGAAAATTGAAGAGAGAGGAAGTGTAAAAGAAAACAAAATGCCCACATCATTAGCGAAAAAGAAAAAAATGGCGTTCCAAACCTCGATCGCGTTTAAAGACCTGGAACGCGCGAAAAACGACCAGAGTTCCATGCGAGTGAGTGTGCACCAACTGAGCGTCGAGGCATCCGTTTTTAATGACGCAGGCGGTACGAATGGTGACGACGGCGACGACGGCGGAAACGACGAAAAGAATCAGATGTCGTTCGCGAACGTGTATAAAAAAGAAAGCGAATTAGTCGTGGCAGGTTTCTGGTTCCCGACCAAAGGCGAGAAAGTGACGTGCGACGTGTTGGACGTTTTTTTGCTCTTGTGTCCGAACGGTGCGAGCGTGGCGATGAGGAACGTCGTCGCAGAGGGCGAGGACGAGGTGAACGGGAAAGCGTTGAAGCGGTTACACGAGGAGATGTTGAGTAAGAACAAATCCGCGGTGGTTATGTTGCCGAACGAACGCGAGTTGCACATCGTCGCGGTGAGGAAAGACGGGATGATGAAGGAGGAAAAGGAGAAGAAATCGAACGTTGCTGGAGCTCCTAATGCAACAACAGGGGAGAAGAAAATAAGCGTAGGATTTTACGAAGACGACGAGGACGAGGATAACGAGAAGAAGAAGAAAAAGAAAGAAGAAGAGGACGCGTCGTCGACGTTAAAGTCGGAGTCGGAGTCGTACTTTTTAGGCTTTGAAATTCCGAGTAAATCCGTCTTCGAGGCGAATCTTTTGTTGGAAAACTCGCAGTTTGTGGTTATTTTAGATTTAGACGAGACGTTGCTCCAAGCGGCATCGGAAGGTACTTTAGAGCGGGCGATAGAAAACGAGCGGAGGAAAATGATTGAGCTGGACGGGAAGATTGAAACTTTGAGCAAAGGCGGCGGCGGCATAAACAACAACATCGACGAAAATAATAGAGATGAGCTGTCTAAATATCGAAGGGAACGGCAAGAGACCGAACAGCGAAGACGGTTTCTCATGGAGGACCATCGGATGTTGAAGGAGTTTCGAGAAGGAAACGCGGTTCGTCAAGGCGCACTTTTAAACGCGAAGAATGAGAAGGCTTTAGTTGTAGACAAACTTAACCCGAACGAGCTTAAAATGATTGAACGACCGGTTGTTCGTTTAGCTTCGAAATACCGGGGCGGTTTGAACGGTTTCACCATGTTTACTCGAATCGACCCAAACGATCCAAACAGTTCAATTTTAGTTCACGTGCGGCCGGGATGGTTTGGTCCACACGGTTTAAAAGAAGCGCTATCGGGGATTAATCGCGCGAGTAAGAAAAGGTTAGCGGAGGTATACGTGTGCACGACGGCGGAGAAGGAGTACGCGATGGAAATGTGGAGGATTTTAGACGGTGATTTTTCGCTCATCGACGAACGAGACGTGAGAAGACGCGTGGTATCTTTGTATGGGTTAGGAGGAGGTGCGCGGAAATCGTTCAAGATGGCATGGGAAGGGAACGCGAAAAAGTGGCCGCACGCGCTTTCTTTGATCATCGACGACCGATCGAACGTTTGGGCGGAAACCGAACAGCCGCACGTGATTACCGTGCACCCATTTCTACCGAACGGGTACATCGAACCCGAATCAAACTCGATAGAAAAGGACGCAGACGCGGCCAATAGCAACGGGAATAATAGTAATAGTCATAACGTGAATCCAGCTGCTGTTTTGAGGAGAGAACGAGAAACCTTTCTCGAGCGCGAGCTTCCCGGGAAAGGAGGCGTCCTCGGATCCGCTTTGGGAATGCTCAACGCCGCGAGAACGAGATGGTTTTACGAGTTTCAAAAGTATAGAAAAGATAAGCGCATGCGAATGTTCGAAGAGTCGTTCGAGAGTAACGATACTGACGACGGTAAAGTAGAAGCAGAAAAAGAAGACGCGCAAAACGTTTCAGCACCACCCGCAGAGAACGGTGCACCGGGTGGAGACGGCGGCTCTCCGGCGCAAAAGATGAGTAAAAACGCATCTCTCGAACTGCCATCTTTGAATAAAATTCTTCCAGAAATCATGGCGAAAGAAGCTCAAGAGCTCGCGTCGGCGTTAAAAGCGCGCGCGGGCGTGTCGAGAACCGCCACTGGCGCCGGTTCCGCGCTCGATTCTATCCTAGCGCCTCTTCATCGCTCTATAGTTGAAAACGAAAAGATGAAAAAAGAGAAGCGAGAGAAGGAAGAACGCGAGAAACGAGAGCAGATGCAGAAAGAAAAAGAAGAGCGAGAGAAGAGAGAACGAGAGGAGCATGAAGCGGCCGAGGCGAAAGAAAGAGCGGAACGTGAGGCGGAAGAAGCGCGGTGGGAGGAGGAACGCGTGAGGAGGAAGAAAGAACGCGAGGAGAAGGACGAAGCCGAGGAGCAAAAGCGGAAAGAGAAGAAGAGAATCTCTGGCGGCGGTGGTAGTGGGAAGAAACTCGACAAAGACGAAACTCTCGACGAGGCTGGACAGATTCTCGAGGACGCAAAAAAGAAAGAGCGCGCCGCGGAAGTGGCTTTGAAAAAAGCCAAGAAAGAGCAACAACGAATGTTGAAAGAACTGGAGGTAGAGAAGAGCCGCAAGTCGGCGGCGGAGAAAAGAAAAGCAACGAGAGAAGCGAAAAATGGAAGCGCGTCAAAGAAGAAGAAGAAGAAGGATGGCGAGGAAGAAACTGGTCTCGTTCTGGACGACGAGATGGACCCGGAGGCATGGAACGCGACGCTCGATGAAATTCCGTGCAAAGTGTGCAAGAGTAAAGACGACGATGAAAAAATGCTCCTTTGCGACGGTTGCGATTGCGGGTTCCACATTTTTTGCTTGAAACCGCCGATGAAGAAAATCCCAGAAGGCGACGACGATTGGTTTTGCAAACCGTGTAAAGCGGGCGTGGAGAGAATGACGAAATCGGTGGAAGCGAAAGTCGCCTTACGAGTGGCAATGCAAGAGTTACCAGAATCGTATCAGGAGGAAGCTATCAAAATTTGCAAAGTCGCGAACGGTTTAGATGAGGATGCGGACGAAGAGATTGTCATCGATGTCGCAGAGTTAGAACCAAAAACGTTGTGGCGACTGAATTTGGTGTGTGATCGCGCGAAAGATGAGCAGACTTGATGTCGGTGTGATACATTCAATACGCCTCTAAGTACAGTATAAATAATATTCAACGTTGTATTAGTATATAGATAGATCTAAGTAGTTGCAGCATTGTTGATTTTAATTGTCATCCATATCGAAGCCTCCGCTATCGCGACGAGGGCCTCGACCTCTTCCTCCTGATCTTCCTCCTCTTCCTCCTGATCTACCACCTTGTTCCTGTGCCGGGCGTCTTCCACGCTCTTGGTTATCGTCGCCAGCGAGTTCGGGATCTTCCTCGAGTAACACCTCTCGTCTCGAAAGTTTCATTTGTCCTCGCCCGTTGATCTCTAACAGTTTCACGTCCATTTTCTCGCCTTCTTTGATCACGTCGACGACGTTCGCGACGCGTCCAACTTCGAGTTCGGAAATGTGACACAATCCGTCCACGCCTGGAAAAATTTCAACGAAACAACCAAACTCTAAGATTTTCTTAACTTCGCAGTTGCGATAAATCTTACCGACTTCCGGCTCGAGGCAAATACCTTCGATGACTTCTCGAGCGCCATCGATGTCGCATCCACCAGGGCCGGTAATCGTCACGTTCCCGGCATCATCGACGTCAATAGAAGACACGCCTGTTCGTTCTATGATACCCTTAATCGTCTCGCCTCCTTTACCGATGACTTTCCCGATAAACTTCGGGTTAACGGACATTTTGGAAATCTGCGGCGCGTTCGCGCCCATCGTGCCTCTCGGCGCCGGGTTGGATTTCTCCATCTCGCCCAAAACGTGCACGATGCCAAGTCTGGCCTCCTCGAGCGCGTTTCTCATGACATCCAAAGTTATTCCTTCGACTTTGATATCCATCTGAAACGCTGTAAACCCGTCGGAGTCGCCTGCACATTTGAAGTCCATATCACCTAAAGCGTCTTCGGAGCCGAGTATATCGGTGAGCACGATAGCCTCCGGATGCTTTTCATCGCCGAGAATCAATCCCATGGCGACGCCGGCAACTTTCCTGTTATTTTTGATAAGAAAAAGAGAAGAAGACGATGTTGAAGTACATACATCTGCCGAGAGCAAAGAGAGAGAGAGAGAGAGAAAGAAAGAAAGAAAGAAACAAAATGTATGCGACGGCGCAAATTGACCATTGAACAAAAACGCGTTCGCGCCCGACTCGAAAGCCGAGGTACTTGCGTATTTTTTATGCGCTCAATGATCGAATGCGTAATCGCAAGATGACGTTGATGTCGCCGGGTTATGACTCAAAATCACTTCACGCGACGCTTTTCAGCGCGCAGCTTCTTCAGCAAAAGTGCGTTCTTAAGACCACGGCATTTTTGAAGAACAAAACAGAAGAGAACAGAAGAAGAAAACAGAAGAAAACGACGAAATCATTTTTTTTCTCTCACCTTTTAATCGGCACGCCGGCGTCTTGCAACGCCAAACAACCACCACACACCGTCGCCATGCTCGAACTTCCGTTGCTTTCAGTCACCGTGCTTTCAATTTTAATCGTAAACGGAAAGTCGTCGTCGTTTGGAATAATCGGCAACAGCGCTCTTTCGGCTAAATTCCCGTGTCCAATCTCTCGTCGATTCGCGCCGCCGACTCGCCCACATTCGCCCACGGAACTCGGCGGAAAGAAATAATGCAACATGAATCGCTTATCGTCAGCATCCTCCAACGCGTCGTCTACGCGTTGCCCATCCGATTTACCTCCCAACGTCGCCACGGAATAACACTGCGTCTCGCCTCTGGTAAACAACGCGCTTCCGTGCGTTCTCGGCAACACCCCGCACTCGGCGACAATCGGACGAATGTGCGTCAATTTCCTACCATCCTGACGTCTTCCATTCGTTCTAATGGCTTCGCGCAAAGCAGCAGACTCGATTCTTCCGCACGCCTGAACAACTTGCGCGCTATCAAAACCATTTTCTCCGTTCTCGTCTTTCTTCAACGCGTCCACGGCTTTTTGCCTCAACTCGCCGATCGCTTTTCCTCTCACTTTCTTAATTGGAATCAACATCGCTTCTTTCAAATCCTCCGCGACTAACGCCTGGACTTTCTCGTCGATCCCCTCTGGCGTTTGAATCAACATATCTCCACCCATCTTCTCTTTCCCAACTTCTTTGGCCCACGCTTCAATCTCTTTCGCGGCTCTCGCGATTTCCTCTTGCCCGCACGCGATGCCCGAAATCATCTCCTCCGTCGTTAAAAAATCACCAAACCCTTCAATCATCAACACCGCCTCTTTCGTCCCCGCCATGACTAAATCCAACCTCGACTGTTCCATCTCACTTTTCGTCGGGTTCGCGACAAACTTTCCATCGATATACCCGACTCTACATCCCATCACCGGCGTTTTCATCGGCACGTCCGACACCGCCAACGCCGCGCTCGCCGCGCAAATCGCCAACGCGTCCGTCGTCCTCTCGTTATCGTAACTCAACACCCACTCCAAAATCTGCGTCTCGTAGCCGAACCCTTTCGGTATCAGCGGCCGAATCGGTCGGTCCACGATTCTCGATTTCAAAGTCTCGCCTTCTTTCAACGTCCCGTCCCGTTTCTTAAACCCGCCGGAAAATTTTCCGGCGGCTGAAAATCGCTCCGTGTAATTCACCGTCAACGGTACCCACCCGCCGTCCGCGCTTAACTCTCTCGCAGCGCACACCGTGGAGTATAAAACCGTCTCGCCTTCCGTGCACACGACCGCGCCGTTCGCTTGCGCTCCGACCTTTTGCGTTTCTATTTTGATTGATGATTCGCCCAGTTTCACGGTTACAGATTTTGGATGTCGAACCGCCGAACCGCCGACGTAGCCGTCGTCCACGTCGCAGTGTCCTCCTCTGACGCTTACACAACGAATCCTCCTCTTCCTTTCCCCGATGCGCGAGAACTCTCGTCGTCGTCTGTCCGCGAAGACGCACTTTTGGGACGACGACGTCGAGGCGCTCGTGGCTCCCATCATGCGAGACGTCGTTCCCGGATGGCAACTCATAAACATTATTATAGTATTAGTAGTATTATTTTTTACGAACGAACTCTCTCTCGCGTTCGCTTTCTCTGAAGAAGAAAAACGTAAAAAAGTTTCCTGCACCAAAGCTCAGTCTGGGGGCGTTTCTTAAGAAATCAAAAGAATCCTCAAAAAGAGCAGTCAGTCCTTTGCTGCACCAAATGTTTTGGCAAAAGAGCAGTCCTTTTTTTTCACCTTTTTGTTTGTGCTTGATGAAGAATCGTTTCTCAAAGTTTTTCGTCTGTTCTCTTTTTCTCTGTTGTGCTTTTTTTCACTTTCTCGTTTTGCTCTCAATTTTTTTTTTTTGGGAGTGCTCGTGGCTTTTTTTTTCAACAAGCAACCACATTCGACTCCTCATTAAAACAGACGAGAGAAAAGAAGGAAAAAGACTTTGAAACCTTTCTCTCTCTTTTCTTTCCTCTCTTTGATACTAATAACACTACTCTCGCGCTTACACAAAGGCAGAGAAGACGAACCAAACCCTGTTCTTTTTATTCTTCTTCCGTGTGTTGTAAAGTTTTATATCGAGAGAAAGACAGTAAGAAAAGAAGAGCGATTGATTTTGATTGGTTTGCGCATCATCATCCCGAGGCGGCCGCGAAAAACCCAAAATTGACGAAGAGGAGACTTTTTAGTACACACATAAACATCTCTCTCTCTCTCTCGATTGATCGATACAGTGCAGAGTGTGTTGTGGTATCTCTCTAGCATGTCTTCTTCTTCTCCCGCGCCGGTGGTCCCGACGCCGCGGAAAGACGCCGCGCCGGCAGCGGCAACATCAGCAGCAGCAGGAGGACCACCGCCACCGCGATCGGGTTCGGGTTCGTCGTCATCGGCATCAGCGCAACAACAACAACAACAAGGAGGTGGAGCTCCGAATGTTCAGCAAACACGATCGTCGCAAGATGGACATCAGCAGCAGCAACAACAACAGCAGCAGCAGCAGCAACAACAACATCAGCAGCAGCAACAACACAACAGAGGTCCTGGCGGGCCAAACGTCATGGGTGGAGGACGAGGCCCTGGGGGTAATTTTAACCCAAACTTTATGATGGGAAGAGGTATGGGCGGCCAACAAGGCCAAGGCGGCGGTCGAGGCCAAGGCGGCATTCCCGTGCAACAAGGTCCTCCGATGTTTGTCCCGTACGGAGGGCCGCAAGGTATTCCGATGGGATCGTATCCCGGCGTCGGCGGCGCCGGGAGAGGCATGCCGCAAGGGATGCATCCGGGGAACTACATGCAAGCGCAGATGGCGATGGCGGCGCAGGCCCAGATGTTGCAGCAGCAAGGCATGCGCGTGGGACCGCCGCCGGGTGGCGTTGGAGGCGTACCTGGTGTCGGTGGTGGATTACCGATTGGTGGCGGCGGCGGCGGTGGTGGCGACGGCGCGCCTCCGGCGGTGGCGCCGACGCCGGTGAGAGAACGCAAACCGATTAAGATTTTCAACCCGAACACGAAAGCCGAGATCAAGATTGAAAAGTCCGAGGAGGTGATCAAAGCCGAAGCCGAGGCGAAGAAGAGGAAAGAAGAGGCGGATAAGAAAGCGGCGGAAGAAAAGGAGAAGTTATTGGAAGCGGCGCAGAAGCAGCAACAGCAACAGCAGCAACAACAGCAGCAACAGAGCAAGTCTGCGGCGCAAGTCGTCGCCGCTGCGGCGCAGCAACAAAAACCGCCAGCGGCGACGCCACTGAGTCCACAACAAGCACCGCCTCCGTCAGTGGCGGCTCCTTCGCAACCTCCGGCGCGTCCAAGTTTTGCAAACTTGGCGGCGAAGAAACCGGCGCCGCCACCAGTTGCCGCGGCGCCGCAGAAAGCGCCCGAGTCTTCTCCGGCTGTAACGTCGTCGCCGCAAAAACCAGCGGCGCAACAGTCACCAGCGAAAGTGTCCGCGGCAGATGTCGTGAAATTGGCCGCGGAAACGGCACGGAAAGTGTCGATTTCAGACGCTCCTCCGCCGACTGCGGCGTCTCCGCAAAAGCCGGCACATCCTCCGTCGGCGCCGCCGCCATCCTCGTCGGCGAGAGCGCCGGAGCCGCCGAAGCCGGCGGGTGCGCCGATGCTACCGCAAGGCGCGCCACCGCCCCCACCGCCCAAAGATGAGCCGAAAAAAGTGACGCCTTCTTCTGGAGATGCAGTCGCGGCGGTGGTGGAAGCGCGCGCCTCTGCGGCGCAATCGACACTTCCCGAAGCGACAATGGCAGAGAAGCCGGCGGATGGAAAGTACACCGAAGAATTTTTGCGTTCTTTGATGGATTCTCCGTACAGCACAACGAAGTTTTTGAAAGGATTTGAAGTTCCATCGGACGTGGATTACTGGCCCGTGCCTGGATTTATCGTACCGCCGGGCGTACAATCGTCGCAACAAAGAAATCAGTCGCGAGGCGGCAGAGGCGGCGGCGGAGGTCGTGGCGGCGGCGGCGGCGGCGGCGGAGGTGGTGGAGGCCAAGGTCAACCGAACTGGGACAAAGGTGGCAGAGGCGGTGGCGACGGAAACTGGGAGCACCGCGGTTTACCGGACGAACACAACAATCGTCGCGGAGGCAACCGTCGAGACGGTGGGTACGGAAATAACAACCAATACCGCGGTCCGCCGCCGGGCGTCGTCTTGCCGGAGTTGCACAAGACGGAGAATGTCTACGTCATCGGTAAAGTCCAAGACGAAGAGGAGAAGAAGCAAAGAGAGTTCAAGAGTTTACTCAATAAACTCACGCCGGAAAACTTTGGGAAGTTGTTGGAGAAGGTTGTCGACGTCGGCATCACCGAGCCGAAGACTCTGATGGGTTTGATTGGTCAAATGTTCGATAAGGCGTTGTTGGAACCGATTTTTTCGGCTTTATACGCAGACATGTGTGCAAAACTTTCCGAACGATTGATCAAAGATAACGTCCAGTTCATCGACACCGCGGCGCCGGAAGGTCAAAACCAAATCACGTTCAAACGCGTCTTGTTGAATAAGTGTCAAGAGGCGTTTGAATCTGGCGACGCGCAAATCAAAGCGAACTATAAACTCGTTGAAAAACACAAAAAGGCTTGTAAAACACCATTAACGAAAGAAGACGCCGAAAAAATCGCGAAAGAGGAGGCGAGTAAAGACGGCAGCGCGGACGTGAAACCGGAAGATTTGGAAGAAGGCGAAATCGCCCCGACGCCAAAAGTGAAAACGCTCGAAGAACTTGAATTGGATCGAAGACGCGAAATGAATCGATTAGAGGAAGAGTTGTTGAAATCGCGACGACGGATGTTAGGGAACATTCGGTTTATCGGCGAACTCTTCAAGAAGTCCATGCTCACGGAGCGTATCATGCACACGTGCATCCAAAAGCTTCTCAAGGAAGGTGAAGCCGGAAAAGATGCAGCTGCCGCCGCCGGCGGCGATGACGACGACGACGGGCCGAGTGAACCAGACGAGGAAGACGTCGAAGCCTTGTCCAAGCTCTTATCCACCGTTGGAGCGATGATTGACCACCCGAAAGCCGAGGCGTACTTGAACGCCTATTTCCGAAGAATTGAGACGTTGACGAAAGCGCCGCACTTGAGTTCGCGACACCGATTCATGTTACAAGATGTCATAGAATTGCGTCAGAAAGGTTGGAAAGAACGTCGTGCAGCAGAAGGTCCGAAGAAAATCGATGAAATTCATCGCGACGCGCAGCGACAGGCTATGGAGCAAGCGAGAGGTGGCGATCGACGCGGCGGTGGAGGTAGCGGCGGGTCAGGGAGAGAGCGCGGAGGCGGTCCTGGCGGACCCGGTCTTCGTCGGTCCGACTCGCGATCATCCACGAGTAGATTAGATGGTGGTGGTGGTAGAGATGGTGACCGGCGCGGCGGCGGTAGAGATGGTGATTCTAGAAGTAGTAGCAACAGAAATAACAGCAGCAAACCGAGTGAGCGACCTCGCATCGTGCAAAAACCGAGAGGCTCTTCCATTTTAGGCGGCGGTTCCGGCGGCGGTAGCGGTGGCGGTAGCGGCGGCGCAGATGTCGACTTCAAAGTCGTCGAAGGCCGCTCCAACCCACCGTCGCGATCGAACACGCCAAAGATCAACACCGGTAAAGGTGGTGAATCGAAAGACGATTCCAGTCGTCCGGAAACTCCGAGAAGCGACATAGACTCTGAGTTTGACGATGATGCCGGAAACGAGGAAGCACGCAAACGCACGTTAGAATACTTTTTGGACGATAAAGACGTCGGTGAAGCGATTAAATCCATCTCCACGTGGAATAACGCTAAGATTGGCATCTTCATCCAACAGTTGTGCACGGTTGGTTTTGAGAAACGAGGCATGGAATGGGAAGCGTGCGAAGATTTAACCCGAGAACTTTCTCGATCCGGGTACTCCGACGCCGTCTTAGACGGCATCGCAGAAATCTTCAACGAATTGGAAGATGTCCTCTGCGACCTCCCGAAAGCCGATTCCATCTTAGCCGGTTTATTAGCCCACTCGTTAGCCGACGGCACGATCAAACTCGCCGACGTCGCCAAGGCGTTGGAAGCCGCCAAACCCGACGGCGGCGACGACGGTCACGTCGTCAAAGAAGGCTACGCCTTGCCCTTGCTCTGTAAACTACTCATTCGCGTCTCGAAGATTGAATTAGAAGACTCCGTCAAAGCCGACGCGCACGCTTTAGTCGAAGAAGCCAACTTGGACTTGTTGAAGTTTGTCGCCGATTTCGAAGACGACAAAGAGAAAGCTTTGGCGACTGAAATCGCGCACTACGAAGGTCTCAAAGAGATTCTGGACGGAGATTAATAACACCAATAAAACAACAACAACAACACGTTATAATAAATATAACAACACAAAACGATTTTAATACTATACATAATAATACGAACTGATTAATAACCTACTCCTACGTCGCGAGGTCCTTGAAAAGAACCTTTACTCCTTCTCCCTGTGGTGACAAAAATTATTATTGACTGACTCTGAAAGAAAAAGATCCAACACTGTCTTGAAAAGATCCAAATTTTGTCGGCAATAATAGGTTGGAAAACGAAGAGACGGATAATTTGTGGGGCAAAAAGCGAGCTCAGGGTAAAAAGCTCCCCAAAATCAATTCTTGTGTTGTTTGAGAGAAGGGTAAAAGTTTCTCTCTGACAACACACGCGAATAGAATAGATTATTGTTTGCGCGTAAAGAAGGAAAAAGTACCAGGTACGCGCTCGTTTGTTTTTATATTTCGTCGTTCGCGTGCTCGCGCGCGCGCTTCAAATCGTTTACGCGTACGTTCGGTAATAAAAATTTTGTGTTCGTTCTCGAGAGGGGAAGAGAAAAACAGATAAGCACAAACCGAACCGTTTTTTTATCGCGAGCTGTCGAAAAGATTTGAAGTTTCCGCCTTCTATTCGCGAAGGCGAAAAACGAAAACGAATCGCAGGAAAGCGAAGACGACCGTTTTCATCGCTCGAAGACTTTTCGCGCGTTCGCGTTTGGTGGTTGTTCAGATTCAAACGTACCACCAAACGAACGCGCGCAAAGTTTTTCTCGGAGCGTTGGATTTCTTTCTCTCTCTCCGTAAAAAGCGTCAAAACAAGAACCGCTTTTTTACCAGATCTTGGTTCTCTTTTAACCTATTTCGAAGGCAAAAAGGAGGAGTTTTGGAGAGAAAAAACAACAACAAAAATCCATCATCATCGCTTTAAAAGGCTTCACACTACAGAGAGAGAGACTCCTCTCAGATCTCACCTTTACTGACTCTTTCATCAAACACTCGCGCTTCACAGGAGGACCTCTTCTTTCTTGCAAACACCACTCGATCGATTCTCCAAAGAAACGGACGAACGCGGAAGGAGTTTGTCGTTGCTAAAAAAGGAGATTGCCTCCTTGGCGCTTCGGTAAAATTCCAGTGTGGAAAAAAGGAAAGGCTGTGAGAGAAAGTACGGAAAAGGCATCTCAAAAAAAAGATCCAAATCTGCGCGGGTTGCCTCTGAGAGCGTCGGTGAGAAGAAGATCGAGACAGTCTTTCCACAGAGCGCGCGTTTGTATTTGCAGGGTGCGAGCGAGATCTGCTCGAAGAAGGCGCGGAGATCGTGTGTTTTCATATATAATATATACAAAAACTTGTGTATTATTTGTTTTTAATCGGGCGATTGTTTGTTTCCCAAGGGGGAGAGAGTGAGAGAGACCAAAAGAAAAAGAAGAAGAAATTTTACCGACATGAATAATTATTCTGATGTACATTATAATAATATGACTGCTACCGCTATCGCCAGGAATGGTGGTGGAAGGAGCGACAACAACGGCGGCGTAGACGTTCGAGTGAAACTGAAATCAGAGAAAGGGTCCTCTCCGAACACGTCCATGGCGGGAGGGAACGACACGTCGAGCGCGAGCACGACGTTATCGAACCAAAGTTCCGGAGGGTCGTCGCAAGGAACAGCCAACGGTGTCATCGCGGAGAGAGAGCATCACTTGGCGGTGCAGTATCGAGAGCAGAAGGAAGAGGAACGAAAGAGCGAGAGCGACGACGGGTCTCCCATGCACTGTTCTTCGCAGGTTAAGGAATATCAAAAGCAACAGTTGATGACGCAACAAGATGAGCAGGAGCAACACCAACGTGATATGATGGATGCCAACCAGCAGCAACCTCGTCCGCACTCGGCGATGACGTTACACCCAACGTTAGGATCGAACGGCTCTGTGTCTTCCTTTCAGCAACACCACTACGCGCAATCTGAAACCTTTGGAGACGTTCCCCAAATGGTCGGGCACAGGCTAATTCAAGGTAATAATACTATCAATAACAACGTCGGTAGTGGTAATGGCGGTGTTATTAGTGGCAATAATCCGGCGATGAAAAACGTCGTGTCCATGTCTTCGGCGAACTATTTGCAAAAATCAGTCTCTTGCCAGCGCATTGACGAGTTGTTGAGAGATTCGATGGACGCTTTCCATCGCGACGGACCTTTAGTCAGCCCTTTGTGTAAAGTGAAACCAGGCGGTTCCGAGAGACATAAAAATCGACACGCGTTTGGCGGCGAGACGGCTTTCTCTGGTGGCAGCTGGATGGTAGATTCTCCGATGCGCGATCGAATGTCATACGTCTGCGAATCTAAAGGCTTTGACTACGGCATATTCTGGAAACTCGATCGACGGCGAACGAGTTTAATGCCCGATGAATCGGTCATTTCCCCACGCATCGCCACCGATACGAGTAAATTAAAATTATTCGTTAATACATCGAAAACGTTGTTCACTCGATACGTTCTTGGGTTTGGCATGCCAGGTCGCGTCTGTCACTCCGGAAACTACGAGTGGCACGAAGACATTTCCTTGTTACCGGGATGGTCTTTTCAGCGAAAAGTCCAAGCAGAAAGAGCTGGATTGAAAACCATAATCTGCGTCCCGGTGGAAAACGGCGTCGTCGAATTCGGTTTAACCGACGAGATGGATCACAGCGTCAACATCGTCCAGTACGTTCAAAAGATGTGCAAATCGTTAGCCTCTTCGCAGTAGTAAGCGAAAGAAGAAGAAGAAGAAAAGAGATATGCTATTTTTTATTATCGTTGCTCTTGCGTCATCAACAGTCGAGACAAAAGAAGAGAGATCGATGTTCCCTTTTTATGCGCGCAAAGGAACGTCTTTCTCTCGTCGACGGCGACGATGAAAACGCAAATAGTGATGACAACGCGGATTGTAAAATTGGTAGCAACAACGAGTCCCCAACTCCGCCGCGAACAAAAAGAAAGAGAGAAAGAAAGAGAGAGAAAGAGAAAGAGAGGGGAGTTTGCGCAAACTCCTTCTCTCGTAATGTACTTACTGTATACAAAACCACATTTGTTTTAATACTAATACGAAGAAAGAATTGTACTTTGATTTGATATCGACGTTTTGTGGTGCGAAAACTAATTTAACTGCTCGTTCCTCGTTTTTCCCCCTTGAATTCGTCATAAAATTCAGACACACTTTAACGTTTACTCTTATTTTATCGTAGTCCATTCGCTTCTTTCTGGGTAAGAAAGAGAGAAAGAGGAAGAGGTGAAAGAAGCGCAGAGAGGAAAGAGGCTCAAGAAGGAAAAATGGATTGGGCGGCGGATCCACCCCCGTCTTGGGCGGTCTTTCCTCAACAACCGAACGATTTAAACCATTACCAAGTCGGCGATTTGGTGTTTTGCAAAGCGACGGTACGAGCGATTGAACCGTTTTGGCCGGGGAAACTGATCGATCCAATCGAAGCACCGAGTGCGGTGAGAGCGTCGTGCGTTCCGGATGCGGTGTGCGTGATGTTTTACGGCCCGGCGACGATAAAAAAACACGACCGAGACTATTGTTGGGCGGTGAAGGAGCAGTTGGCACCGTTCGACGAGGAAAACGCGCGGACGTGTAAGACGCAGGCGTTGCCGAAACGGATGCGGCCGAGAGCGTTTGAAACCGCGGTGAAGGAGATTGAGAGGGTATATAAGCAGTTTGGGACGGCTAGGTTAGGGTTTGTTGAAGGCGTCGTGATGCCTCAAAATCATTCGGAAGAGGCGCACGAGGAGGAGGACGAGGAGAGAGGCGAGGACGATACAGACGAAGAGGATACGGAGGACGAAGAATACGACGGGACGAACAATCGAAAGAAGAAGAAGAATGCGAAACACGCGTCGTCGACGACGGCTCAAAAGAGGAAATCGGGTGCCGTTGCGGCGAGCACGAGCAGCCACAAGGATAAGAAACCGAAGAAATTGATGAAAAATGGGCTCCAGTGCGCTTCGTGCGGCGTGAGTTGCGCGAGGAAAGAACTCGACGCGAAGCAGTTTTGTTTGCTGTGCGCGAAAATGCACGGCGAGGGGCAATATTGTCCATGCTGTGGAAAAGTTTGGCACTATGCGAACTGTGGGCCGATGATTCAATGCGACACGTGCGAGATGTGGGTGCACGATTTGTGCGACGCGACCGCGGCGGAAATTTTGAAGAAAGAAGCCGACGCACTCAAAGAAGGAAGAGAAGAGGAAGAGATTCCGTATAACTGCCCCACGTGTGCGGCTGGGAAGATTGATAAAGAGGCGATGAAAATTAAAGCCGCGAGACAGGCGCGAGAGGCGGAGTTAGAGAGGAAAAAGTTACTCTCGCAAATACCGAAACTCCCAAAGGCGCTCGCGAAAGTAAAAGATGACGCGATGATGCAATGTGATGACATCGATGTAAACGACACGCACACAGACTTGATTCATCAAAGCGACGCAGGTGACAACAATATTAAAGCGCAAAACGATACGAGAAAGGAGTCAATTCAAGACGAAGGACCTGCTTCCGCCGAGAATCTCAACATGTTTTCGCCGCCTCCAGCTAGAGATGCATCGAAGCTTTCAACGGATATCAACAACAACAACAACAACAACAACAAAATAAGCTCTCCACCGAGCGCGACGAAAGTTGGAAAGTTACCCAGTCGGCCGAAAACTGCTTGGCAACTCTTCGGTGCTGATTTTACCGCAAAGTACAAAACGGAAAACCATCTGGAGCAAATTTCCAACCACGCGGAGATGTATCGGTTGCAAGGCATGGCCTGGCAGAAACTTTCGGGCTCGGAGAAACAGAGGTACGAGGTGCAGGCGAGCGAAGCGGCGATGAGATTTCGAAATGCGCTTTTAAAAATGCAGAAGAATGGTACTTTACAAGCGAGATTGGCAAAGTCCATCCCTTCCGTAGACGCGAGAGAACAAGAGAAAAAATTGATGTTACAGCAGCAACAGCGCCAAAATAAAACTCACGCGGAAAAAATTATCACCGCGAATATAAAGAAAGCGGAGGAGGAATTAAACGGATTAGAAGAGGATGAGGACGAAGAATCAGTACTACAAGAAGAAAGAGAAGAAAACGCGTTCGAGAAGAAGAATAAGAAGAATTCACAGGAGAAGAAGGAGAAGAAAACGACAAAGTTGACGGAGAAAGACGATGATCAGGACGCAAACTTAAAAACCATATTGGCTGCCAAAGAAGCTCAGCGTGCCGCCGAAAGAAGAGTTGGACTCTCTGGCGTACCGTTTGCGGAGTTTACAAGAAAATCTCGCGTTGATTGGTCGCTAGTTCCTAAAGATCTCAGCGAACGCCCGGAGCGAGTGCAAGTTGTATGCAACGGCGTCAAAGGCGATTTTCTGACGCAAGAGTATCGCGTCGTATGTTTGTGCTCCATGTGCCAAGGCCGCGAAGGTTCTTTGACGGCAACAGAGTTTGAAAAGCACGCCGGAATGGGACAAGCGAAGAAATGGAAAGCATCGTTACGGATGGTTGTTCCGGAACGCATGCCCGTTGGTCGATGGCTCGATGGCGTGCCTGTGAGAAAGTATAAGGAAAGAACAGAAAAGAAAGAGAAGTTTTCAAAGGCAATACCGGAAAAGAACAGAAAAGTAGTGGAGGAAGATCAAGAAATCGAGGATTACAAATCTATTCATATCGCGTGGACGGTGGATCGATGCGCCGTGTGTGACGACGAGCGCGATTTCGATTTCGATCAATTGATCACTTGCGAAGGATGTCAAGTTTCTGTGCATCAAAGTTGCTACGGCGTCCACGAAATTCCAGATCAAGCCGTCGGCTGGTTATGTCGCGCTTGCGAACATACCGGTGGAGTTGTCTCTGAAACTCCCAAGTGTTGCCTTTGTCCAGTTATAGGCGGCGCTTTGAAACCAACTACAGTGGACGGTGTGTGGGCGCATTCGGCGTGCTGCCAATGGATTCCGGAAACCACTGTTTTGGACATCGAAACGATGGAGCCAATCGATAACATAGCTGCCATTCAACGCGAACGATGGGAATTACTGTGCACCATTTGCAAACAACGATGCGGGACGAAAGTGCAGTGTTGTCATCCTGGGTGCTTTTTAGCGTACCATCCGCTGTGCGCCCGAGGCGCTGGTTTGTTCATGGACCAAGGCGACGAGTACGGAAACGCCGACGAAGACCCGGAAGACGATACCATGCACCTAATCAGTTATTGTCATCGACATTGTCGAGTAGACAAGGAACGTCAAAAAATGTATGGATGCGTAGAGGGCATGCGCTACAGCGAAGAAGGAAACGACGGCGTCATCGTCAGTGGACCTTGGATCCAAACTAAAGTCTCAAAGAGAGTTGCAAGAGTGCTTGAAGCCGAAGAAGAAGAACGGAAAAAGCGTGAGCAGCGCGAGCAGGAGAAAATTACGAACAACAGCGATTCAGACCTGTCTGATTCCGAGGGCGACGGTTTGTGCGCGAAATTGCGTCCATACATCCCCAAGGGCCATCCCCGAACGGAAGCCGACATCGACGACGACGACGGCGACGTCGTTAAACCGAAAATCAGAAAGCGATTAATACACGATGACTCTGATGATGAACGTGTGTTCGGCGGCAAAGATTCCGAGGACGAAGATAGTGACGAGGATAACGAAGCGCAAAAAGAAATCGAGGGGCGCGAGAAGAACGAACGAGAGTTGCAGTTAGAAGAAGAGCAGCGCGCGATTCAGAAACGACGCGAGGAAAGGGATCAAGAAAAACGGAGAAAGATTGCGGAAAAGCTCGCCAAGGCTGCCGTGACAAAACCTAAAGCCGAGGCGGAACCAGACGATATCAATGCACCTCCTGTTCTCCCGGGTGGTTTACCGCTGCCTCTAGACAATGTCGGCGACCCGAATTTGCCAAATATTTCTGTTTCGTGTAAATCTACAGTCGGAACTTTCCGTCCAGCTGACACGTATATCAAATGCCACTGCGCGCGGTGTGTGCATATGGTGAGCGATTTCGGAAAGGACGCTCCATCGTTATGGGAAGCCAACAGGTGGGAACACCATTGCGGCATGGGTCACGCGAAAAAATGGAGAATCTCCATTAAAATTTTACCGGAAGGGGGCGATCCGTCGAATCGAACAGAACGAGTCGGGTACGAAACCTTCGGTTCTTATCTGGATGAACATCCACAAATCACCGTCCTGTCTCGAGCCGGCCGGCCTCTCCCGAAAGGGAAGACAAAACACGTCAATCTCGAACGCGACCCGAGCTTGCCACCGCTGCCGAAAAAGAAAGCCGTCTATCCGGTTGGACAACTTGCTCTGAGGAATATTGAAATCGATTTAGATAATTTTGGAAAAAAGGACGACAAGAAGATGACGATTGAAGAGAAAGCCAAAAGTCTGGAAGGCAGGCGCATAGCGATTGACGCTTCTACGGCGACGTTTAAAGAATCTATCTTCGTGAAAGCAACTATCACTGAAGCCGTCGTGACGAGAACGGGGTGCAGACACAGATTAAACTTCGACGACGAAGGTGGCTTGAAAGCGATTAAAACGGACATGCTGTCGCTGAATGATCCAAAGTTTGCTATCAAGTGGTTAAACGGGGAAACCGATGAGACGTTACACCACGACGAGTGGCCGGACCTTTCCTTCATACCCAAAGTTGCCGCATCGAAGGATGAAGATTACACCCAGGAGCGCGCGCATGCGTTGGCAGCGACGGCTAGGAAACCTGGACCTCCAAAGCCTTCGAAACCGTTAGATCCGTCGAAATTCAAAAGCATTTTTGACGACGACGACGAAGAGAGCGACGACGAAGACCGAGAGTGCGAAGCTTGGGTTCAATGCGAAAACGACGATTGTCGAAAGTGGCGAAGAGTACCGCAATCCGTCGCAGAAGCGTTGGCGAAAGACGACGCGGACGTGTGGACGTGCGAGCGGAACCCGGAACCTAGATTCGCGGATTGCGAAATCGAGCAAGAGTTCTTGGACGATGAAATTGATCGACGAATTGAGCTGAAAAAGCCGAAGTTTATGGGCGACGACGACGTGGTGTACGAAAAAGCCAGAGCCGAGAAGCGCCTGAAACGAGAGCAAAGGAAAGAGCTTTTACAAAACAGCTCTAAGATGAAAGATTTGGCTAAGAAAGCTGTGGACGACGACGATGATTCGTGGCATCCAGAGCTCCCAATTGAAGTTTCAGTCGTATGTCGCAACATTATTGGTGAATACAACACTCGAAAGTCCATCATTCGATGTTTGTGTGAAAAATGTCAGCCGACACCCGATGCGCCGCCAGTATATCACGACCCGAAAAAGTACGAAGACCACGCTGGAATGCCATTTTCGAAAAAATGGCGCGTTTCGATTCGTGTTTGCGTTGCTGGTGGTATTTTGATGCCTTTAGGTAAATGGTTGGAAGGATTCGGCGTTCGACTTTCCAAGAGGAAGAAGAAAAAGAAGAACAAAAAAGCAGACGAGAATCAACCGTACGGCATGAAAAAGTTTGGTCAAGGTTTAACTCCGGCACAGTTGCGAGAAATTCAGTTGAACGTGTATAGGCGTTTAGGCGTGCAACCTCCTAAATCGACGGATTTGTTGAAAGCTAAAAATCTAGGTCCACCGCCGAAAACTGGGAAGCGACAGTACGTCGGTTTGCAGCCGTACATCGTGAGAGGCACGCGAGGTGGTTTGCATCGAGCGCTGGTCACCAGTCGGTCGTACACCCCCGAGGAGTGGAGAGAGAAGTACATAAAATCGCAAGCCGCCAGAAAACTCGGCGGCGAGCACGGAGCCAGCGTGCCAAATAAAGGCCCTCTCGAGGGTACTGGCTTATCGTTAAAAGAGCGCATGCTCGAATGTACAAACACGGTCAAGAAACGGTTAACGTTTGGGAAATCGGCCATCCACGGTTGGGGGTTAATTTCAAAAGTTCCAATCAAAGCCGGCGCGATGGTCATCATCTACCGTGGTGAAGCCGTTCGAACTCCCATCGCGGATCTCCGCGAAGCACGTTACGAACGTGACGGTACCGATTGCTATCTCTTACGCGCGGACGACCACACCGTTGTAGATTGCACCAACATGGGGAACATCGCTCGATTTACGAATCATTCCTGCGATCCAAACATGTACACGAAAATCATCAAATCCGGCGGTGAACACCACGTTTGTTTTTTTACACGGGTCGACGTCCCAGCAGGAACGGAAATGACGTACAACTACCGCTTTGAAATAGAAGACGGTAAAGTGCCGTGCTATTGCGCCAGTCATAACTGTCGAGGATATTTAGCGTAAAATAGTAGTAGTAGCAGTAGTAGTAGTAGTAGTAGACAACATACACATCAATACAAATACACAAACATTATACATAAAGACGCTTATTCGTCCTTCTTTATTCCGCGCTTAAACTCTGTTTCATGTAGTCAACCATCAGCTTGTCGTTATCCTTCTCGATTTCAAGTCTCGCCGTGTTCCTCACTTCGTTAAAATCAAACTGACTCTCCGCGTACGCTCTCCTCACCTCGATCAACCTCAAAGCAATCAACCTTAGCTCCGTCTGTTCGCACTCTAACATCTTCTGCAGCCACTCGTTCCCATCTCTCAACGGATTTTCCTCCAGAAACTTCCCGAGCGCGATTGACGTCGGCGTCCCGCCTCCGCCTTCGTTATCGTACCCTTCCTCTTGCGCCAAGACGATTCTGACCGCCACCATGGTGAACAGCGTTTTCAACGCCGAAGCGGCTTTAAATTCAGGGCTCATCCCGCCAAACGCGTCCGTGGGAACGTGCATGCGGCCGTTTGAATCCGTGCCGCCGCCAAAGGATGGTTTTTTCTTCTCTTCCGGGTCGTCGTTGTTGTTGTTGTTGTTATTCGAAGTTGCTTTTACTCGCCGCAGTCGTCGCCGGTTGTTGTCTTTGTCTTTGTTGGTGTTGGTGTCGTTGTTGTCGTAAAAACGACCATCTCTGTTTAAAAAACGTCTCGAACGTAACGTCTTCGTCGTCGTGGTGCTCCCCGCGTGGACCGCGACGAGAGGGGGAGGAGGAGGAGCAGAGAGTGCGCGCATCATCCTGCCTTTATTTATGAAGCCAATGCGCTTGACATTTTTCCCCAAACCAATTGACTCATCAACCGACACGCACTTCGTCTACTGAAAAGGAAAATAAGAATGCGAGATCCATCGGAACTGGGCGTCAATGATACGAACAACGATGCCAGCACCACCAGAACGGCGGCGGCTGGGAGCAACACGAGTAACAGCGGCGTCTTCGAAGCGACGTATTCTCTCCAAAACGAAGACCACACGTTAGGGAATTGCCTCCGGTACCAACTGAACAAAAACCCCGGCGTTGCACTCGCCGGGTACAGCGTCCCACACCCGATGGAACGGAAAGTGAACGTGAGAGTACAAACGATTCAGCCGCTGACCGCGGATGGGGCCATGCGAGAAGCCCTGTTAGATGTCGTGAGCATTTGCGAGCACGTGACGGAAACGTTCGAGGCTGCTTTGGGAGCCGCCTCTGAAGGAGCAGCTCCAGGCGGGGCGGCGAGAGGAAAAGGGAAAAAGTAGAGAGCGCATTTGTAGAGTAGTATCGTAGGTTAATGACTGATGGTTGTGTATATCACAGAGCGTATTTCTCGCCGCTCGCTTAGCTATATTATTGTATATGTTTGTTCTTCTTTCTCTTTCTTTTGTACGTAAAATTTTCTTCTCGGCGCGGCGGCGCTAAACTTTAAAAAGCAACAAGGACGCCGCCATGATAAGCATGCCTGCAAAGACGCAGTTGGTTACAAACTTATCTTTCGGGTCGTACTTGAGCGCCGTTGGCACTAACTCTCGGAGAGATATGTACACCATCATCCCACCGACGATGCCGAAGAGTGTTCCGTACGCTCTCGCGGACATGCTGTTGCCGTGTAAGATCAAATATCCGACTAAACCGCCGATAGGTTCGGTGACGCCGGAGATGAATGACCACCAGAAGCCTTTCCATTTTGAGCCTGTGGCATAGTACACAGGCATAGCGACACATATACCTTCTGGAACGTTGTGAATGGCGATGGCGATGGCTAAAGCGCCTCCTAGTTTTGCATCGGCTAAAGCGGCGATGAACGTGGCCAATCCTTCCGGGAAATTGTGAATACCAATGGCTATCGCGGTGAGTATACCCATGTTCTTCAAAGCCGCGCGATCTTGCGTGTCTAAAGGCGTGTGTGGAATGGACGATAAATCTACATGTTCCAAATCCTGCGTGCTTACGTGGTGTTCGTGGTGTTCGTGGTCGTCCGATACCGGTCCGTGCGTGTGTTCTGGATTGTGTAAACTCGTACTCGCGACGCTCCCATTTTTCTTCCTTTGCATCGTCGGCTGCTGCTTCGCCGCCGTCACCGCGTCCGCCTCTTCTTCCATCAACTCAAACGACATGTCCGACTGACTCTGTTTCCTATTAATATCCGCCAAACCTCTTTCCATCGTCCCAAAATGTTCGTGATCCTCCTCTTGACACGCCGGACAGGACATCACCATCTTATCGCCCGTCCTTTGCTCGTGCACTCTCGCAATCGTATGCACCAACCAATCTAATAAGTACGTAATCGCTATCCCTCCAAAAAAACAAAACGTCGCGTATCTCGTCGCTTCGTCTCTATCTATCCCCTCGATTTCCTCAAACGCGTCCACCGCTTTCACCCCGTATATCTCCCCGAAAGAGACGAATATCATCACCCCGGCGGATACGCCCAACGCGCCGGCGAGAAGTTTCACGTTCGCGTAATCCGCGCAAAACACAAACATAGACCCCACGGTGGTGGATAAACCAGCCATCGTGACCAGGCCAAAAGCCAGGGCGACGTTGCCGTCTGCCGTCGCAACCTGTCGTGTTTACCAGAGAGACAGAAAGTGTGATGAGTTTAACGCGTTTTAGGTCAAATGTATATCAGAGATACGAGAGAGAGAACCGGAGACGAGAAAAGCGCCCCGCCGCGAGAGCGCAAAACAACGAATAAGAAGAAGACCAAGAAGAACGAGAGAGAGAGAGAGAGAGAGAAGGAGGCAGTGGTCGTCGTCGTCTCGAAAGTCGAGGGTTTAAAATCATCTTACCATTTTTTTGTTGTTTATCTGTGCGTGTGTTTTTATGTGTGACGAGTTCTGTTTCGTAACATGTCTCTGTCGATAAATACTAGTACTACTCTACTACTATTACTACTACTAATACAATACTACAAATTTATTCTTCATTCAACCACTCGTCTCGGTGGACCCTGGCGTATTCGAGCACGACGGGCATTCCATTCACGAACGGTTGGTTCAACAAGACCGAGTACCATCCGAGCAACGGCGCGGCGCCCAAGGAGGAGACCCAGAAGCACGAGTGCGAAGCCGGGTCGAAGTTTTCGCATCTCGATTGGCTCGTGAAGTAGGCTTTCGTCTCGTAAGTCTTGAGGAACTTAGCTGGAGTGGCCTTGACGAGTTGCGGGAGGTCCGCGACGCGTTTGCGACTGGCGATGAGTTCGAGTAAGGTCAAGTAGATGTTCGAGCTGCCGTCGCCGAGGACAAAGTCGCCGATTTTTGCCGCGAGTAACAGTTCGGCGACGAACGCGCGTTCGCGGGTGAATGGGGACCTTTTGTTGCCTTTAGCCTCGTTCATGGAGCTTTCGCGCAAAGCCCAAGCAAAGACGGGGACGTCCAAGTCCATTTCCGCGGCATGTTTGCTAAAAACCAAGATTGGTTTATCGCCGCACAAGAGTATCTCTCCTCGGTCGTACCGTTGGCGAACTTCTTTAATGACTTGACCAGAATCGGTCATGACAAAGATGGTTTTCCAGCATTTTTTCGTGCTTTCTGCGAGTATTTTTAACGCAGAGATGTATCGCGTCACCGCTCGGTAGCCACCAAAGACGTTGTAGTACGGATCCTCTCCTTTCTTGTCCGATTGACGGATTTGAAGGATGACTGTTGGCGAGCGCACTTGGTGGAGGTTCTCAAAGTATCGCTCCGAGAGCATTTCGGTGGTTTCTTTCGTCGGGCGGAGGATAACGCTCGATGTTAACATGGACATGTACATGAAATGCGCTTGACAAGCGGACGAGAAATCGTTGCACCCGAGTTCAAAATTCAGCGCGTGCGAGTGGACAAACGGCGGATCGTATGGTATCACGTCGTACGTCTTCGAGTACTCGTCGTCGTCGCGCGTTCCGGGTAACGGAAGGTTCTCGTACGGATTAAACGTGCGAATAAGAAACTCTTCGGCAATTTCACCTTCGTTTTCGAATGCGCTTGAATAGCCTCGACGATTGATTCGTTGCTCAAACTCGTCGCGTTTGCTGCGCCACTCCGATTCGCTCATCTCTCGGTTCGCTTTCGACGCGACGCCGGCGGCCAACTCCGAGCGAATACTCCGCCAAACGGATGCAGGTATTTGCGAATTTAACGTTTCGGGATCAAATCCTTCGGGCAAAGAATCGCCAAGTAACTCAATGTCCACGCCATCGCATCGACCGTTGTGGCAAATGATAGCGTCCTGATATCCTTTCAACAACTCTTCGTTCACATCTTCGTCTCTGAAATTGAACAAAAGGTTCGGACACGTGTGCATAACGAACGTCATCGCCGCGTTTACCACGTTTTCCCTGTGCGAATCTTCATTTCCACGCTCAAATACGATTGGTTCTCGACTCTCCTTACTTTCCTCGACGGTTCGATCGATCAAATCGCGAATTTTCTCGGTCACCTTTTTTATCCGTTCCACGTGCGAAAAGGAAAACCACTCGGATTGGTCGTAACCTTCCACCGCGTCGCGAACCGTTTCGACAAACTTGTTTATTTTTTCGTGCGGCGCGCCGTGTGAGGTGCTTGGGAACATAATTGGTCCCAAAACTTCAATAGCTGTCGCTAATTTTACCCTAATTTCTCTCTTCGGACTATTCTTCTCGCCCGTCCTCAAAGTGCACTTGGTCAGCGGCATGAACAAATGGTCCATACCAGAATCCCACGGCGGTAAAAAAACTAAAGTTCTCTCTAAACTCGTCGCTAAAACTAACGCGCGCTGCAAATAAATATGCAATCGACACCCCAGCGGACACTGTTCCAAAGGTACGATCAAAAGCTTACTCTCGTCGCAATCCGTCGGAAACTGTAACTTCCTCACGTCTCGCAATACCAATTCCATCGCGCGTTTCGTCCATCGTAAAGTTTTTCTTCTCACTTTCGTCAGCGATACCTTCGGTATTCTCCTCTTCTCCTCTTCTTCCCCTCCTCCACTATTACTACTCCTCTTCACTCTTCCTTGCAAATGATCAATCTTAAACGTTCTCTGCGCCATGCTCTTCTCCAGCTCCTCCTTCCTCTTCTCCTCATCCGCGCCGATACCTCTTCGTATCTCGTCCAGCGTCAGCTGGTTTCCGAAACTATCGAATCTCCACGGTAACAAAGGACCAATCATAGAATGTTTCCTTCCACTCTCCTTATCACCGTCCGTGTACATGTACCGTTCCACTACATCTTTATCCGTCGTTCGGTGTTTCTCTCGCATCATTTTTTCTCGCTTCCCGTCTATCAGTTGGACGCCGTGGGCGGAACGCTCGAACAGCATCTCTCCCTCTTCATCATAATCATCGTTATCATCATTAACTCTCTCTTCGCGAGAATAATAATCCGTGTACTCGTACTCGCCGTCGTCATCATCGTGCTCTTCTTCTTCGAAAGAAGCCGGTGGTTTTCCGTCGTCTCCGTTTCCCTTAATACTAAAGTTTTCTCCTCCGCCTTCTCTTCGCGAGGACGATGCGGAAACGAAATGTTTCGTCAAAGAAAACTCGTCGCCTTCGAACGCGTTCGTTTTCGTCATCGTAAACAACAACAACAAAGCGGGAAAGAGGAGGACAAAGGGAGGAAGGCGACGGCGCGAGGAAAACATAATACGTGTCGTCGTCGTTTACGTCGCGTCTTTGATTCTTTTAAGTGAAGGAATTTCAAGTGTTTCTTAAACTCTTTAGAGCTTTGATTTTAAAACGCTGATGTGTGCGTGTGCGAGAACGTTGTACACTTTATTTCCAACAGACCAACACTAAATTCTCTAAAGCTAGAGCTACGGTAAGCATCTTTCTCGATGGGTTGTTACTCACTTGGAGGCAGCGAGCTTCCTTCGATCTTCTTTGAGTTGCTGCAGGCGTTTCTCGATCGTGACGAGTAAAGGCGCGTACACGTCCTTGGCGATGTCGATTCCGTTGTTCTTGCCTCCTGCGCTCGAGGAGCGTATTCTTCGCGTTTTCGCGGGCGTCGCCGGCGCTGATTTGGAATAGTTGCGATTTAAGTTGGTGTCTCTTTTTAGACGCTCGAATTGGTCGCGGTCTGTGTCGTTTTGACCATCTTCGTCGTTCGCGTTTGAGTTTGCTTTGTCTTTGGAAGAAGGATTGGCGTTTTCTTTGTTAGACGACGACGTCCACATCGCTTGCTCTTCCATGAGCGTCATGAGCTTGTCGTTCTTCGCCGTCTCTATGTGGACGAGTTTTTCCTTATTCGACACTTCTTCGCGAAGTTTATGTTCCGTTTGTAACATTTGCTCCAAATCGCGTTCGATTGAGTCCAAGTGTTCGTCTCGGGAGTCGATTTCTTCCAACAAAGCGTCTCTTTGCATTTGCAACTGTTCGATGACTTCTTGCTGTGCGACAATCTCATCGTCGGCTTCGGTGAGCAGAATGCCGAGTTCTTTCGTTTTACTCACGTGTTCGCGCGCGAGACTTTCGAGCCGCTCGATTTTATAATCTAAAGCATTTTTGACGCGCTCGATGGTTTCCTCGAAGAACGTTTCGTCGTCGAACATCTGGTCTTCTTCCCGTAAGGATTCCTCCAACGCTTCTTCGTCCGTCAATCGCGATTTGGCTTTACGCGAACGGCGAAAGGGAGACTCGGGGACTAAGCTTCTCGCGCTCTCGTTCCCATAGTTCTGCTCCTTTTCGTCGTCGGCTTCTAGCGTCGTCATTTTCTCTACCAATCGCGCGACGATATCAACCGTCTCGCGCAAATTCTTCACCTTCCTTCGTTCTTCCAACAAGGATTTCGCCAACGTCCTAGTCTTTTCTTCGCCGACGACGATGGCGTTTTCCAACTCGTCCGCTTCAGATTCTACTTTATCTGCCATCGATTTCGTCTTTTCCGATAAGTTTTTAAAAACAGCAATTTGCTCTTTTGATTGGTGCAACGCTTCGGCGAGGTGTTCGTTTTTGCGCCTTTCGGCGTGAAGTTCGGCGATGAGCGCGGCGTCGGCTTTCGTCTGCTTCTCGCTTCCTCCAAACTCCTCGTTGTCGTTTGCGTCGTCGTCGTCGCTTTCTCTTCGATCGTTTCCTTCTTCTCCTTGCTGCCGCTGTTGCTCCTCGCTTGCCTTTAAATCTTGACGCAAAGCCATGATCGTATACTCCGCGTCGCGTAACTCCTCTTCAAACTCCAACGCTTTGTTTTCTGCGACTCTCTGCTTCGCGATGGCCTGGTCGCGTTCACGTCGCATGGCGTCTCTGGCGCTTTTTAAAACATCTCGTTCACTCACGTCATGTTCGTTTTCCTTCTCGCGTTCTTCTTCTTTTTCTATTTGTGGTGCTAACTCTACCTCCATCGTGTTCTCTTTTTCTTTTTCCTCGACGGTTTCTTTACTTCTCGTTTCCGGCACTATGCTCGCGTACGCTCTCAAAGTTTCCTCCGCCGTCGTCGCTCTTAATCCCGCTTTTCTCGTCGTCTCCTCCAATTCTTCCGAGCGTTTACGCTCTTCGATCAACATCTCGTTCGTTTCCAACAAACTCTCTCGCAAAGCTTCGATTTCCTCCTCTCTTTCCTCGAGCAGCAGGAGATTCTGTCGATGTTGTTCTTCGCTCTCTCGCGCCTCTTCCATAAACGTCCCTCTCGTTTTTTGCGCATCCTCTTCGTGTCGTGGTATTTCCGTCTTCGCTTCTCCTCCTGCTTTGTTGTCTTCAATTCGCATCTCTCCTCCTCCTCCTCCTTCTTCTTCTTTAACTTCTTCTTCTTCATTCGGTGGAAACTTTTTATCATCGTCGCACACCCCAACGATTGGAACCGTCTTCTCTTCGACGTCACCACCACCATCGACGACGCCGCTCGCCGCGAGAGGAGGAGGAGGAGGAGGCGAACGCGCGACTCCTTTTCCTCCTTCTTCAACGTCTTTCTTCTTCTTCTTCTTCTTCTTCTGATTTCGATACGCATCTAAACGCGCTCGGCCTTTCTCTCTCGCATTCGAAGAAGCAGAAGCAGTCGTCGCGGAAGAACTCATCGTGCGAAACGGACGATGCGCGTTGGAACAAAGTTACCACGTTCTGCAGACTTTACGCATCTCAGACAGAGACAACATCATCTCTGCTCGTTAGTATTACACACATTGGGGGATAAAAAAAATTGAAGAAAACGCGGAGAAAAAAAAACCAACTGTCGTCACAGTTTTCACGTTTAGGGTCAAACCCTAATTTGTGCCACTTTATCCAAACGCGAGCTTTTTTCTCTCTTCTTCCTCCCGTTGTGTCTTCAGAAGATTGAAGAAGCGTTTGCGTGCGCGCGAGAGATACGACGACGCGGAGAAAGAGAGAGAGAGATAAGAGAGAGAGAGTTATTCTTTACGATCGTCTCGGGTTTTAATTTGTTGCGGTTGAGAGAATATATATATGCACGGTATTATGTCGGAAGCTTCTTTGATGATGCGGGGAGGAGGATGCGCGTGGAAAGGAACCAACAACGCGCGAACGACGACGAGCGCGACGTGCGAGAACGGACGAAGAGCGTTTAACAACCTCCTCGCGCAAAAACAGAAGCAGAGAAGATCACCCAACGCTACTGTTAAGAAGAAGAACAACAAAGCGTTCATTTCGTCGGTGGCTGTTGCGGCGGAGGATTCGACGCAAGTCGCCAACGAAATACCCGCGAAAGGAACGAAATACGAAAGGGAGAACGCAATCGCGTTGGATGCCGTGCGCATAGCGTCCACGATTTGCGATAAAGTGCAAGCGCAACTGATGCGGATGGATGAAAAGTCCATCACGAAAGGGGATAAATCGTTGGTGACGTTGGCGGATTACGCGGCGCAAGCGGTCATCGCGTGGAGAATAGGGCAGGATGAACCGGATATGAAGTTTCTCGGGGAAGAAGACGCGGACGCGTTAGTGAATGGTGGCGAAGACGGGAAGGAAGTTTTGGGGAAGATTACGATTTTAGTGAACGAGGCTATTCATTTGTTTTATCCTGAGGCGAAAGAGTTGACCGACGACGACGTGGTGGCGTTAATCGATAAAGGGAAAGGCGAGGGAGGTCCAGAAGGAAGGCATTGGATCTTAGACCCGGTGGATGGGACGCTTGGGTTCGTGAGAGGCGATCAGTACGCCATCGCGTTGGCGCTCATGGACCAAGGCAAGTTGGTTTTAGGCGCCATGGGTTGTCCGAACATGCCAAAAAGCGGGGACGTTTTGGAGTTTAACGACGCGTATTCTTACGGGTTTTCGCCGAGGACGGTGTCGAAAATGTTGGCTGGAGGTTCGAGTGCGAAAACGGATTGGTATAAAGGGTGTGTGTTTACCGCGGTGAGGGGAAACGGGTGCTGGATGTGGCCGACGTCACCAGATGTCAAAGTAAGTCCAACGAAAGTGCACGTGTCGTCTGCGTTTGACCCGCGGAAGGCGCGCTTTTGCGAGCCAGTGATGAAAGCAAACTCCAGTCAAGGTTTCACTGCCTCAGTCGCGGATAACTTGGGCATCGAATCCAAACCGTTGCGGATATACTCGCAAGTGAAATACGGCTCCGTCGCTCGCGCCGACGCCGACGTGTTCATGAAATTCCCGAAAGCTGAATACCGAGAAAAGGTGTGGGACCACGCCGGCGGCGTCATCCTCGTCGAAGAAGCCGGCGGCGTCGTCTCAGACGCCGGTGGCGTGCCTCTCGATTTCAGTAAAGGGAGGTACTTGGAATTGGATCGGGGCATCGTCGCGGCGAGTTCCGCGTTACACGAAAAGTTGATGCAAGCCATTCAAATGAGTTGGGATAGCGCCGCGCTTTAATAAAAACGTATACGCGCTACGCCACGCCGCGAGAAAGAAAGAAAGAAAGAAAGAAAGAAAGAAACGTGTTGTGTTAAAAAAGTCATCATCATCCGTTGTATTTAAAAAAACTATATAATCAATATTGATATTCTTTGCTTTCTGCTTCATCGCCGAGTCGTTCGTCTCGCGCGTTCTGTTTTCTTTTGATCCATTTCAGTGAATGTGGGCACCCTCCAGTGTGAGTACAAATTACGTACGAGGGGAAAATTCTTCAGATTCACGCGCACTCTTCCAACGCACATAAAGTACACTCAAACGAGCGAAACATGCCACCAACAACCCTCTCAGTCGTGAAATCTCTCGTCAAACCAATCGCTTCAGACGACGAGACCGTGAATACTCGCGCGAATCGGTACCCGATCTCCACTTTAATCGTTTTCATCCATCACATCTCCGCGTTGGAATCCGTCTACTCCAAAAAAAGCAACCGAGAAATCCCGCTTCGTAAACTCAAAGTCAGCGATCACACGTTCGACGACGGGAACGTAAACATGATTTTATGGCGAGAACGAGCGGGAAACATCGAAACGCTTCACGTCGGGGACGTGGTTTTAGTGCAAAACGCCCACGCGAGGTTCAATCCGTTCAAGAACGAGATGGAAATTAGTGTCAGTGGTGAGAACGCGTCTGGCGTGTTTCGAACGATCGTGAGGCGCGAAGCGTTTTACGGGAACAAAACGATCGAGGAGATGCGCGAGAGAGTGGTTCCTGTACATCGAAAGTTCGGCACGACGGACGATAACGCGACCAGGGATGCGGTTTTGACCGTGTGCGCGTGGGTGTACGGGGAGAAGATGTCTTTTTTGTACCATTTGAAAGAGAGGATGGATTTCTTGGGTGCCAGCTTTCGTCCTCCGCCTCCTCGCGCGTCGTCGAAGAGGAGAGCGGGGGAGGAGGAGGAGGAGGAGGAGGAGGAAGAAAAGGAGGAGTTTGAGATGCACCATCAACAACAACGAACGAGCTTTGTAAAAAGATTCAAGAGAACTTTATTGGAAGAGTACGTTGGAGTTATTTTGGACGTTTCCTTCGTCAAGTCCTCGTTCGGTGACGCGTTCAACGGGAAGTACGTCAGGCCGGTCTTGACGCTTTCGAGACGACCGGTGGATCGACAAAGGAACGAGCAGTTGTTGCAACGACGACTGACTTTATCGAAACCGACAGAGTCGCCGCAGGTGCTAAATAGATTGGCATGTTTTGATAACATGCTCATTGGAGATCAATCGCCAACACTTGGTAAGCGACCGGGTGATGATTTTACGAACTTTATCGAGGCGACGTTATCGGCGGCGCCGAAACGCGAGGCGAAGGATTTGGCCGAAAGCGTGTATAAAATCGGGAGGTGCGTAGAGCTGAGAGACTTTGCAATCGCGGAAGTTTTGAACGGAAACGAACGAAAAACGAACCGCAGTTGTGTGCAAAACAATAAAGAAGACGAAGTTGACAACTTCGGTTCCTCGGAAGAAATCGTGAAAAAGCTCGTTTTCGTGGACACGATTTCCACCGTTCGAGTGTTGGATCCGAACAAAGATCCGCGCGCGAGGAAAGTCATGACGGTGGTTGGCGAAACACACAGAAGGTTAAGCTTTGAAGTTGAGAACGTCTCCGAAATATTCCAAGACATCAACGAGAGAACTTTTCAAGAGTTTACGGATAATTACGACGAAGAAGACGAACGCGTGTACGGACGAGAGGTCGTCGAAGAGAAACGCAGAGAATGTGTGAAAGCGGCGATGGAAAAGAAACATAAAGAGATGTTGTTGTCGAAAACGAGGAAGAGAGTCGCCGCGATGATGATGACTGAGACGCAAAACACGACGCACTCCATCGCGGAGATGTTTGAAAGCGTGAATAATAATAACGCGAACGTCATCAATCGTCCCGTCTTGTACGAAGATGGTACGACAAACAGGCGTCGACTGTTACCGCCGTTCGTCGAGTTCAAAGCAGTCGTAAAATACGTGGAAATTGAACGCGACGTTACGAATTCGCGGTCATCTCCATCGTCGTCTTCAGCTGAGTGCCAAAGAAAGCAGCGTAAGAAATCCATAACGAATAGCGCGAAGAAATCCATCTTATCCGCAGATGGCGTCATGCGCGTGCCTGGATTGAAAAACGGCACGAAGAGCGTTTCGGAAATCGCGAGTGAACTCGTCCAAGTGGCATGCGCCACTTGCGAGAACAAACTCCACAAAGACAAAGAGGACGTGTACGAGTATTGCAAACACTGTCCAGCGGGTAAACTTTCGAGTGCCAACGTCAACAAGTCGAGAACGAAGTGCGTGTTCAAACCGCTCGTTTTGGGTCTCGAAGACGCTAAAGGCGATTGCATTCGAGGTAAAATCCCACCTTCGCTCGTTTCCGATTTGGTATTTTTTCAAAAACCGGAAGATATTTCGGACGGAAACACGGACGTAACGCTGAGAAGCCGCTCGGAAACCATTGCGATTGGTGCGTTGCGGGCGTTGATGGCGGGTAAACGAAACTCACCGTTTACTTTTACCGCGAAAATGCCAAAATCCGACGAGAACGGTTGGGTCGTTCGAGGAGATGAAATTGAAATTGTGCGTTTCGATAGCTGCTTGACGCCGTCGAACTCTTTAGAAGAAGAAGAAACAGAAGAAGAAGAAGAAGAAACAGAATAGTTTGAAGTGTATACATATTTATGCAACAACGGTACTACATACATTCGCACTTGAGGAATAAATAATCTGATTCAGAACCTTTGCGCGCGAGTGCACAAATTCTAAATCGATGTGTGCTTGAGTGAATTTGGTCGTGGCGACTGTCGTATTTTCTTCGTCCTCGGGGTCAACGAGAACGTTCCGGTCTTTTTGTTTTTGCGCTTCAGGGCAAGAAAGATTACACCGACTGGATAAATTATCTATCGCCGCGTATATTAGTGCCAAAGACTTTTCGGTCATCATTCTTTTTGCGATTTGCGCTTTGGCCGTTTCGATCTCTCGTTTGCTCTCTATTGTCGTCTCTTTTTGCTTTTCGCGCAAGGTAAACACGGCTGATTTTTCACTCTCTATAGTTTCTTTGATAACTTTTTTATGTTCCGAGAACTTCTCGAACGCCTCCTCTGAAGCGCTCGAGGCGTATTCCTTCCTCGCGCGTAAAGAATCGTTCACATCTTTCAGAGTCGCGTGTCGGAAAAGAATATCGGCAATGTCTTCAAATTTCCTACCGCCGTCATCGCCGTCGCCGCCGCCTCGCGCCTCGTCCTCGTCCTCGTTTTCGCTCGGTGCGATAGTAGTCTCTAAATCTGCCGACGTCGACCCAAAACTTATTCTTCCATCTGACGACGAGTCTTCGCGTCTTCCGTGTCCACAACACGCTCTCAGAAACTCCAACACGCTCGACAACGCCCGATTCTTCCTCTCGCACCGTCTCCTCCGCCGCCCGAATGAACTCGCCTCCCTCCTCAACGCCACGAGAACCTCGTTTTCTAAAACCCAGCGCTCCATCTTACTCTCCTTCGCGCTTTCCATCGCTTTCTGCATCTTTCGTTCGTTCTCTCTCGCAAAGTTCTCAAATTTCGTGCAATCGCGATGCAAACTCTCCTGCGCTTGCAACAAAATCCCCTCGCGTTCGTCCAACCGTTTCGTCGTCTTTTCGCACTCAAAAATCGTTCGTTGCAATTTCATCGCGATCGCATCGAGCTCTCGGTTCTTTTCCAAGAGAACCGTAGAGGTTGTCGAGCACGTTCCCACTTCGTCTTCATCGTCGTCTTCTTCATCGTGGCTTTCGTCGTGGTCCAAGAAAATCTCCTCCTCTTCCTCTTCATCGTCCTCGTCCTCTCTCAACCGAGTAGGTTTCGTCACGAACGCAAAAGGGCCGTCGTGGTCGTTGTTCTCCTCTTCATCCTTATCCTCTTCCTCTCGGACGAGTCGACGAGGACGATAACGCTCGAAAGATGATTTCGCGGAATACATGTACGCGTACCTCTCCCAACGCGCTGCTCTCTGATGCCAAACCAAAGACGTTTTAAATGACAGAGTCAACGCTTAAAAATTACCTAATTTTAGGTCCTCAAAGCGCGCACCTGGAACCCCGCCAAAACTCGAGAGACCAATACTAACTTTTGCGTTCACGCGACGGAATTATAGCGAAAGCGGACGGGAAAGAGCGCGCGCGCTGGATTTTGCGACGTAAACGACGAGCGCGTGCGCGTGAGGCGCGATGAAGAGAACAAACCTATATTCGAATATTTTAGAGAGCACCCGCAGTAGGGGAAAAAAATACTTTGACTTCAATTAAATTTTGTGGACCTTTCACGCCTTTCCCCTCGTATTCTTTCGTGTTTGTATATCTTCTGTGCCGCGTGAGTGTGAGATATATCCGTGAAAATGCAGCGTTCAAAGATGCAAAAACGTTACGCGAGCGTTATTACGTTTGCGCTCGTTTTCTGTTCGAGCGAAACCAATGCGAGATGAAGATACGCGCGCGTGACTGGTGGTTTTTTACTTGTTTTTTCTCCTTCTCTTGAAATACGAGCAACGAGGGATTTCTCTTCATTTTTGCGCGCAAAAGTAAAGATAAAGAAGATAAAGAAGACGCGGACGACACGTTGCGACGATGACGATGCCGAAACAACAACAACAACAACAACCACCGCAAAATACTGCGCATCTCTTTTCGCATACATTATCACCGTCATCCCCCAAGAAAAACCGCGCGTTCCTCGTCACCACCGTCCTCTCTCTCATCCTCTGCGTGCTCTCGGTCACGTTCGACCGCAAGTTACCGCGCGCTTTGAGCGCATCATCGTCCTCAAATCCGTTTATATTTAGCGAATCGCGAGCGATGGCGACGGCGACGACGATAGAGCAGCTTGGCTCTCGCGCGGTTGGAACGGAGAGCGAACAACTCGCGTTTGAGTTTATTCGAAGGAGGGTGGAGACGATTCAGAAGAAATATTCAGCGACGAAGGCGAGCGGCGAAGAGATTGAAATTGAAATTCGGGACGACGCGTTCAGCGGGTTGAAGAAACGAGACGCGGACGAAATCACGAGGAACCCGAAAAGGAGGAGTGGTCGTGCAAGGACGACGAACTTAGGTGGGTACGGCGGCGAGGGAGCGAACGACGAAGAGAACGAGGAGACGAACGACAACGCGAAGAAGAAGAAGTGGGGGATATCGGACGTGTACAGGTACGATAACTTGAGGTCTATTTCCGTGCGAGTGCGACGGCGGAGAGACACCGTTTCGTTTAGTAGTGGTAAAGGTGGGAAGGACGAGGAGGAGTATCACGACAGAGACGAATACGAAGGCGACGTCAACGATCCGTATAACAACGATATAAATAACAAAATGCACGTGATTGCGATTTCCGTGCACGTGGATACGGTGTCGACGTCGTCGGGCGGGTCAGACAACGCGGCAAGCTGCGGGATTGCTTTAGAAGTGTTAGAAAACGTGGCGAGTTTGGCGACGAACAAAGAGACGAGAAATTTTCTACCGGCAAAGACGGGGATAGTGTTTCATTTCTTAACCGCGGAAGAAGTTGGATTAATCGGCGCGACGGCGACGATGAAGTCACACCCTTGGTTTCGACAGAAGAACGCGAAACCGTCGGTGATTGTAAATTTAGAATCCATGGGAAGTGGAGGACCGCAAATGCTGTTCAAGACGGAAAAAGGTATACACGGAGAAACGTTTGAGAGACGCATGCTGGAAACGTGGGCGGAAAGTGTCCCGTATCCAAACTCGGCGAGCGTGTACGGACAAATTTTTAGATCCGGGGTGATCCCCTCGGAAACGGACGGGAGAGTATACAACGAAAAAGGTGCGGCAGTGATTGATTTAGCGTTTGTAGAACGATCGTTCGTGTATCACACGTCGAGGGATAGAGTAAAAGGCATGCGACGTGGGAGCGCGCAAGCTAGTGGCGAAAACATCGTCGCTTTCGTTGGCGCGTTCTTACAAAAACGCGACCAATTCGCCGACGTCGATTCCGAGTTGAATCCAGATATTTCATTGCGTCAAGGCGTGGAATCACACGCGTGGTACGTTCGACCGGGGTTTATTCTGGCGAAAACAAAGTTAATCGTTACCGAACCGTTCACGTTAGCTTCGTTGCGCTCGTTAGTGTTCTTCAGCGCGTTTTCGATGTTCTTCGTCGTAAAGTACGCATTTGGTGCGCACTTTGAAAAGATTCAAAGCAAGAGCGAAAAGATATGGCAGCTCGCCATCGATACCATCTTCAAAGCGATGATTGCCATTCCTTTGGTTGGTTTTGTTATCCCTTTGTTTGCTATATTCATGGGCACAGCATTTGGCGCGATGACCATGTTCACCCTCGCCTTTCTCGTCGGCGAAGCGATGCCGCTAGGTAGTTACTCCGCGTTCTTTATGCTCTTCGCGGGTGCATTCGGATGCATCGGGAGTATATTTGGGTATAACATAGCCTCTGGTTTCTTGTATTGGCACCTCATTCCAATTGACGTCGCCTTCAGGGATCGATATGCGACTGAAAACGCCATCAAGTGGTGTTTGTTCAGCGGTAAGACGTTCTTCACGTCTGTTTTAGCGTGGGCGGTAAGGAAACGCACGGATTCCCACGCCACCATTTGGCTCGCGAATTTAGCAATGTATGAATTGGTTTTCGTGTTTGCACCAGTGATTGCTCGGCAAAGTGGTTTCTTACATTTCATGCCGAGCGTTTCCATCGTCCCAAATGAAGAAAACAATGAAGAAGAAAACAACAAGGTGAAAGAGAAGAAAGACGACGACGATACGGTTTCCTCAAACAGCGCCGCTACCGCCGCCGCTGCAAAGGCGGGAAAAACAACGACGCAATTGATCGGTCACAATTCTAAAGGTGAATTAGATATTTTCGCGACGACATCACCGAACCAATATTTGGCCATGTTGTGCGCTATTCCGTGCATATGGGTCGTCACGCCGCTCTTGTTTCGAGCGGTGGCGACATTTTCCGCGGTGCAATCGCGCGCCGATCCAACACTCGGCGATGGACATCCGCTCGTGTATTACACTTTAGATAGACTTCTTGGCGGTGCTTTAGGATTTGTCGCATGTGCGATGTTTTTTTCTGTCCCGGTGATATCCTTAGGCGCAACATTGAAGGAAAGGCAAACGTATAAACTCATGGTCGTCGCATTCGGGATGTTCCTTTTCGCGACGTTCACGTGTGGCGTGTTTAAAAACATCCGATTTACTGCCGTCGCACCACAACCAATCATCTTGACGCACGTGACACACATTGATGCGCACAGTTACGTGACTTCTGATTTCATCGCGCTCGCGAGAGTGGGCGCTGGATCGAGTTTAGCACCAGTAGCGATGGCTTTGCGCGACAACTTACATTTGTTGGTGGACCCGCCGCGAGTACTGCCTACGTCAACATTTGTAGCAACGGTTAAGGATGTAAAGCACGACGACAAAAGCACGACAACAGATGGCGAAGAGAGTGGTTACGATAACGAAGACGCGAAAGCGAAGGCCGCTCGAAGAGAACAGCTGCGAATAGAGAATGATCAGCGCTTGAAAAGCATCCACTCGCGCGCGATTCAACGCAAGCAAGCTGAAGGACACAAACACATGTTCCATCGCATATATTCCGCGTTCACAAACTTCCGCTTAAACACGCGTTTTGGCGGTGACTGCACGGAGTCGGTTGATTTTGTGACCATGAAAACAGACCGTGCGTGTATCGTTCGTGGGTACGATTTGAGCTATTACGAATCCGTCAATAACCCAAAACCTATCTTGTCGGATATGCGCGCGAATAACATGACGGCGTCGGAAATGCCCGAATTGCGTAGAACTGGTACTGGGCCAGATAAAAAAACCATTCGATTAGAAATTGACGTCGCGAAAGCGGTCAGCTGGACGGTTGCTATTGAACCGCAGTGTGCTAAGAAAGCGGCTTTGGTGGACCCGTCGAACCCGTCGGAGTTGACCTGGATCGAAGTCGACAACGAGAAGACCCAACAAGTGGAAAACACGCCTTTTACCGTGCGCCAAAAAGGCAAGCGCATCTTGTTTAGCGGTTCTGGTCGACTCACAGCCGGCGATGTAGTTGACATGTTCATCGTTCCGGCGAAAAACAACAAACACGCGCACGCCGGCATGAGCGAGAAAATTCAGCAAGACTTGGAGTTCTTTTGCCGAACGCGAGGGGCGGTTTTACGCACGGATTTTGAAACGCGAACGGATTTGATGGAAGATATCATCGGTACAAACGGTTTGCCTCGAAACGTGGCGCCGTTTGGGAAGAGCGATTTACCGAGATGGTATTCTTTAATTCGTGACATCGATTTATCGCCGCTTTAGTGTAGTATTTTACACTTCCTAATATTAATAATTACTAACGTTTATTCTTCGGTTTCGCTTTCGCTTTCGCGCTGAATATGGACTCATTCTTGATTCTTTTCCGACTCATCGCGGCCGCATCTGTCACGCCGGTGGTATCGCGTCGTCCTCGCTTCCTCGCCATCGCCATTTTCGCCCTCAAGTCATCCTCGCGACTCCTCGGCAATAACTTCACCCCACCATCTTCCCCGCTCGCAAACCCCATCTTCCTCCCTTCATCGTCCCTCCCTCTCTCTTCTTTCCTCCTCTCCCGATTACTCCTTCTCAACCGTTTATTTGCTTCGTAGTCTGAACTCCATCTCTCCTCCGCCCGTAATCGATCCTCGGCGTATCTCGACAACCGTTCTTTCCCTTCCCGCTTCATTCTCTCTTCCTTCTCTAGCGAACTCATCTGATCGATATCACTGCCTCTCTCCACCATAACTCCATCGATGCCAGCGTATTCCATAGTTCTCCCTCCTTTCACCTCGACGTCGTCCGGAACGTACACGTCTCTCTCGTGCGCTCGCCTCGCCCCTCGCACGCACACGAATTCCCCCCCTTTCGGGTCCGTGTGAATCTCAATCTCTTTATTACAACACCGGTGACTTAACATCACGAACGAGTATATCGGCGTGGACAGATAGTTCCCAACTTTACTTTTCCTCGCGTTAAATCTCACGCCTTTCGCGATTAAAGGTGCGTTCGAGCAGTGTAAACATCGCATAGGAAACGGCGCTTCAAACCGTACCGTTAAAAAACCACTTTGTTTTCGTTTCCCGAGCGCGCCGTGCGTGTTTTTAAATCTTCCATCACCTCCACCTTCGGTCGGCGTGAACGTGGGCGGGTAGTAGAAGTTGTCCGCGCGAGAGGCTTTCAAAGTCGACATTCTTCTTTGTTATATAACAGCACTCGTCGGAGAGAGAGAGAGAGAGAGAGAGAGTACTTCACGAGAGAGAATAAAAGGAGTCGTCGTCGTCGTAACAGTGCTAAAACGCTTCCTTTCGAGTTGTCTTTCGTCGGACAGTCTGAGGAAAAAAAAGAAGCAAAATGCATCGAAAGAGGGCCGTCTGGCAGTCAAAAAAGAAAAAGTCTGCTCTCCTCGAACGCGACTATCTCTTCTTCATTCTTTCGCGCGCGCGCGATATACACACACACGGTTTTATCGCGCAGTAGTAATACTCTCCCGCATACACACGCGGTACGAACGAGAGACGACGAAAACGGCAAAAAGAGAGGGTGGTCGAGGCGTTCTTTTTCTTTGGTGGTTTTGTGCGAGTCAGAGAGTCAAGGAGAGCGCGTTGTCTGCTATTTTTCCCAACGGGTTCGTCGTTCACGTGCTGTGGGGGAAATTTAGTTAAAAGATAACGGAAGATTTAGAGAGAAAGGACGGAGAAGAAGAAGAAGAAGAAGACTTGAAACACACGCTCTCTCTCTCTTTCTTTCTCTCGATATGTCGTCTTCTCGACGAGGAAGCCAACAGAAGCGCAGCGCGGCGGCTTCGTCCTCTCGAGGACGACGCCAACACCAATCACAACAAGAAAGAGAGGAAGAGGAGGATTTGGGATCTACCCCTACTACGACTCCTCGCGGTGGCGAAGAGGGAGAAGAAGAACCGGAGGAGGCACCACAGGGGCAGCCGCGGGGACGACGAGCGCAAAATCAGACGACGACGACGACGTTTACGACTTCTGCGGGAACTGCGACGACGACAGGAGGGCCGACGCCTTCGAATACTACTACCGCGGATAATACTACCATGGACCGAAACGTTCGAGCGAGGGTGGACCAAATATTCAACAGTTTGATTGAGAATGTGAACGAAGACGCTCGAGCCGGGATCGCGAGTTACATCGCGCAGTTAGCTCGAGATACGGCGTCTGGGGGTAAACCTGTCAAAAAACAACAAGAGTTGTTGGCGGAGTACGCGAAGAGCGCGAAGAAGAATCGTCAGATTCCTTCTTCTTCGGAAGGCGGCGGCGGGGCGGTTGACGAGGACGCGACGACGAGGACGAGCAAGAAGAAAAAAATGGCCGTGAAGGTGCCGCAAAAAGTAGAGCCGACGTGGAGAGAGTATGCGACGGAACATCAGTTGAGGGAGTTTTTGAACGCGAACGACGTGCCGTACGATCGAGCGGAAACGTGGACGAAGAAGATGTTGTTGGAGAGGTGCGAGCAACATTTAGCGAAGGTGTCAGAACCGGCTTTGAAAATCGGGAACGAGTTAGTTAGAGTTATCGCAGCGTTCGAGGCGTGGATGCACGCGATCGGGAAGAAAAACGCAAACGATACGTTCGACGAAGTGGAAGGGGAAGAAGATAACGAACTTTTGTCCTCCTCGATGCCGAAGCTTGCGTCAAACGATACGGCGTCTGAAATTTTGAAAGAGCTGCGCGCGTGCGAACGCGAAGCGACTGGACCTTTGGACTACATC